>Ga0116218_1000007_pt1 | contig 183521 bp, 163 predicted proteins | sample Sb_taG_2_FD_88966 | JGI IMG/M metagenome (GOLD analysis project Ga0116218, IMG submission 88966) | Peat soil microbial communities from Weissenstadt, Germany - Sb_50d_5_LS metaG | ecosystem: Environmental > Terrestrial > Soil > Wetlands > Peat | place: Germany: Weissenstadt | collected 2010-09-21 | reverse complement strand
TCGCTGCCTGCTCCCTGGAGATGAAAAAGCTCAACCGCGAGCTGCGCCAGTGGGAGAAGATCTACAACACCGTGCGTCCCCATCAAGCTCTTGGCTATCTCACCCCGCTGCAGTTCCTGCAGCGGGCTTCACCTCAAAGAAAGGAATGAAAGTGTCAACAATCCACTGGACGAGTAGGTAGTGGGTCAGTATGATTTCCACAGGGCTTTGTCAAAATGACAACTTCTGGCATGATGGACGCATGGCGAAACGCTCCTCTCCGAAGCGCGACTTCATGCAAGTTGCCCGCGCCGTAGTCGAACAAGCCATAGGCGAACAGATGGACGGGAACCCACTTCCCGATCCCCCGAAAGACGAGCGAAACCCCCACGCGGTCGCTCTCGGTGCAATGGGTGGCAAGAAGGGCGGCAAGGCCAGAGCCAAAAAGTTGACAGCGACGCGCCGCAAAAGTATCGCAAGAAAAGCCGCCAAATCCCGCTGGAAATACGGGCACTAAAGACCAGCATCTTTTCCGTCTTGACAAGCATCCTATTATATTGGTAATTTACCAACATGGTAGACCGGATGGAAACCCTAGAGGCTGAGGACTTATTGCGTCACTGTCTTGAGTCTGGAGATGTTATTCCGGGGTATCACTTCCGCAACGAGTTGCAAAAGGAAGCGGTCACCATGTTGGATGCTTGGGCCGTTCTAAAGACCGGAAAAGTCTACAATCCCCCAGAGTTCCATTCTGGTTGTCAGGAGTGGAACTACCGGATAGAAGGGCACGAACCGGGCGGAAAATGGCTTGCAATTGTTTTCAGCTTCAAGAGTGTGGATAGAACATTTCTTGTTACGGTTTTCAGCGTCGAATCGAAGAGGAGATGAAAGAACCGATGAGGATTCCAGACCGAGAGCTGAGTATCCCTTCGGAGGGGAGGAATTAACAACAGCCAATTTTTCTGGCGGGTGGCGGGTTGACGTCATACGGGGTTGCCACCAGAAAGGGCGGGAGTACCCATGAGGAGTCAGGTGTCAATAAAATGCAGTAATTGCTCGCAACCAGTCGAAACGGTCCACGGGAACTACACGTTCAGGGAGAGCGGACTGGACAATATAGTTCTGTGCGGCATCGAGTTAATCAAGTGCAAACACTGTGGTAACGAAGACCCGATCATTCCAGCACTGGATGATCTGTTCCGTACTATTGCTCTGGCTCTGGTAACGAAGCCATACAGACTGGCAGGAGAAGAGGTACGATTTTTGCGAAAACATATGGGTCTTACTGGAGATGGATTCTCCAGGTTGCTGCATATAGACAAGACGACGCTATCGAAGTGGGAAAACAATGATGACCCTGTTGGCACACAAAGCGACCTCGCTATCAGAATGATGGTGATGTCGCAAAATGCAGCCCTGCGGGAAAAAATCCAAGTCATTATTGAAGAGCATTTCGAGAAGATTCAGTTTCACGCTCATTGCCACGGGCGGAAACGTGCCAAGAAAGCGAGATATGTTCCCGAGCGCACAAGCATCGAAATCAAAGCGTCTGACCTGACATACCTCTACGCATAACCCTCGCAAACGCTTGCATTCTTGAGTTTATTTCAAGATAACAAGCGTTTTTTCTTGACATCTTACGCGCTCAAGCATATAGTTCAGTGCATGAAACGGCTAACAATGGAGCAGAAAACACGGGTTGTAGCGGCCTTGGTCGAGGGCAATTCTGTACGCTCAACCGTGCGGATGACTGGTGTTGCGAAGAACACCGTAATTAAACTGGTGCTCGATCTGGCTGACGCTTGCGCTGCCTACCACGACGCGTATGTCCGCAATGTAAAGGTGCGCCGTTTGCAATGTGACGAAATCTGGCAATTCGTAGGGTCTAAGGCTCGGAACACTTCGCCAGAGAAGAAAGCGATTGGATGGGGGGACGTTTGGACATGGACAGCGATTGACGCCGATACGAAACTTTGCGTTTCGTATTTGGTTGGTGGTCGCGATCTCGGATGGGCAAAAGAGTTCATGCGGGATTGCGCTTCACGGATTCGTAACCGCGTGCAAATCACAACGGACGCGCACCGAGCTTATCTTGAGGCAGTGGAAGATGCTTTCGGTGCCGATATTGATTATGCGCAACTGCAAAAGATTTATGGCGCACCATCCGACGACCACAAGCGCTATTCTCCCGCGCAGTGCATCGGTTGCGAGATGAAAACGGTGAGCGGGAATCCCGACCCGAAGCATGTTTCGACTTCATTTGTTGAGCGTCAAAACCTTTCGATGAGAATGAGCATTCGCCGTTTCACGCGCCTCACGAATGCGTTCTCGAAAAAGATTGAGAACCATGCGGCTGCTGTGGCGATCTGGTTTATGTATTACAACTTCTGCCGCGTGCATTCCACCTTGCGCGTAACCCCGGCGATGGAGAGCGGCCTAGCGAACCACGTTTGGACTATCGAGGAATTGTGTTCAGCACGTGTGGCGGAAAAGAATCTGGTTCTCAAGGCTCTGGGCGAGTAGTAACATCTAAGCGACAATCTAGCGGAGTAAAAACCGAATCGCCCTTCTCATTCTTGGCGGGATGCTCAGGGTGACTCGCTTCGTCCCTTTCGAGACTATGCATAAGTGTATCTCGGGAAGCGGCGACATTGCAAACCAGAGATGCCTTAATGCCAGACGAGATTCCTCCAATCAATTACTTAAAGCAGATTGGAGAAACTTTCAAACTCGGGAGTGGCGTCTTGGGAAAATCCGCTATTGCCATTGGCATTTTCATATTAGTCGGAGGTCTTGCGATTTTCAGACTTAAGTCTGATGGGGCAATTTTGTTGGCACTTGGTGTTCTATTTGCGGCATTCTTCCTGTGGTTTTTCCCTGTCATTAGATTCGTAGACAAGCACCCGGATGCCGCGCTGCTAGAAGGTGCTGAATGGATGCAGTTCCAAACTACCGCAAAGGGGTATACCGCAAGCCCGGCGGATCGAGTGCCAACTGCCCCACTGGGGACGGAAGCATTAACGATTACTGTGACTGCACCGAAGCCTGACGAGGCGCTAGAACTACATGACTGAACCTCGTGCTCGTTTTGTCATCGTTGTATTTACTTGGAGGAAGGTTCTGAAAACCGAAGAACTGGAGCCGCTTTTCAATACTGCTGTTGACTGGCTAAGATTTTCTGAGAATGGTTGGATTCTTTGGACGACTAATGATCCTCCTGTGTGGTTCAAATACATCAAGCCTCATCTTGCGCCTGAAGACAGTGTTTTTATAGCCGAACTAAATCTGTCCCACTTCGGCAGTACCGTTAGCGGCTGGCAAAGCAAGATGGTTTGGGACTGGATTAAAAAATCTCGCTAGGCCGCCTGTGGAAATCATACTCACCCACTACCGACGAGTACATAGTGTTGACGAATCACGATCCGTATTGTAGGATATTGAGGACAAGTTTGCCTTTCGGGGCAGACCTGAATTTCATGCAGAGTGGCTGAGGGACGAGCCCTGTGACGCCACGGCAACCGGATCGGGATCATATATCCCGACCGCCAGGTGCCAACTCCCGCCCGGAAACGGGGAACATGAGATTCGGATGCGAGTTCCATTGCATTCCGATAACCTCTTTTCCTTTTTCCTGGGAAAGAGGCCTTTGTATTTAGGGCACTTTTTCCCCGGCTCGTCCCCAGCTATTCGCTGCTGAAAAAGAAAGCGAGTAGCCCGATGCCGAACCACGACGCTCATACTCATGATCATTACGAATTGCGCTGCCGGGAATGCGGCCGGCGCTGGGGAAACCAGCCCCGCTCGATCTGCGATGATTGTTTCTCTCCCCTCGAAATTACTTACGACTACGACTGGATCCGGTACCTGCTGGGCGAGGGCTCGACGGACGAACAGAAGTCCAGCCGTCAGCGAATTTCGCAGAGGCCGCCGAATATGTGGCGTTACGCCGAGTTGTTGCCGCTGCCTTCGGCCTTTGAGCCGCGGCTTCCGGTCGGCTTCACGCCTCTGTTCCAGGCGCCGCGTCTTGCGGCGCGGCTTACCGGCAACTGTGACGGGAAAACCGACGCGCCGAATCTCTACATCAAGAATGACGCTGTCTGCCTGCCCACGCTCAGTTTCAAGGATCGCGTTGTAGCCGTGGCGCTGGCCCAAGCCGTCGCATTCGGGTTCGACACGGTGGCGTGCTCTTCCACCGGAAACCTGGCCAATGCCGTGGCGGCGCATGCGGCTCGTCTCGGTCTGAAGGCCTGGATTTTCATTCCATCCGATCTGGAGCCTGCCAAGATCTTGGGTACTCAAGTTTTCGGCGCGAATGTGGTCCGCATCGCGGGTAACTACGATCAGGTGAACCGTCTGTGCTCACAGATTGCCGAAGAGCGGCGCTGGGGATTCGTCAACGTAAACCTGCGCCCTTACTACGCGGAAGGATCGAAGACTGTGGGCTTCGAAATCGCCGAACAACTGGGCTGGCGCCTCCCTGACAACGTTGTGGTTCCCATGGCCGGCGGATCGCTGATTACCAAGATCAAGAAGGCGTTTGACGAACTGATCAAGCTGGGGTTGGTCGAGGAGAAGCCCGTGAAGTTTTTCGGTGCGCAGGCTACCGGATGCTCTCCGATTTCGACGGCCGTGAAAACCGGCAGCGCGGAGATCGATCCGCAGAAGCCGGCGACGATCGCGCGTTCGCTGGCTATCGGCAATCCCGCCGATGGGCACTACGCCATCAAGACCATCAAGCAAAGCGGCGGATGGAGCGAAGACGTAAGCGATCCCGAGGTAATCGATTCGATCCGTCTGCTGGCGGAGACTGAAGGTATCTTCACCGAGACCGCCGGCGGAGTGAGCGTGGGCTCGGCGGGCAAGCTCTATCGCCAGGACCGCATCCTGCCCGAGGAAACGACTGTGTTGTGCATCACGGGAAACGGCCTGAAAACGACGGACGTGCTGGCGGGCGTTTATGAGATGGAACGGCCAATTGCTCCCAAGCTTGCTGAGTTCGAAAAGTATCTGAGCGAAACCCTCGACACAGTCGAGGTTGCGAAAGAAGCCGCGGCTAGCGTGGGCGCGTAATCAGGTCTTGATTTGAAGGGGCGCGGCTTTTGTAGGCTGCAGAAAAACTCAGGGCCGCGCTCGGTTTTGGGTGGCGCAGCGCTTCAGCGCTGCGATAACTACCATGTCTTGAATGCGGCTTCAGCCGCTGAGGGAAACTTCTATGGCAATTACCGTACAAATTCCGACTGCCTTGCGGCGGCACACTGGAGGCGTGAGTTCAATCGCGTGCGCCGTCACCAGCTTGGGAGAGCTGTTCTCCGTCCTCGACGAGAAGTTTCCCGACCTGAAGCCCCATGTGCGTGACGAGGCGGGACAGATTCGCCGCTTCCTCAATATTTACGTAAATGAGGAAGACATCCGCTTTCTCGGCGGTCCTGGGTATGCGTTCCAGGATGGAGATGAAGTTCTGCTGGTGCCCTCCATCGCGGGCGGTGCCAGCTAGGATTCCCTGCTCTAGGTCGCTGAAACCTCCGATTAATCCTTGGCCATCCTCTCCGATGCGACTGTATAATCTAACTAACTGGTTACTTAATGCGTCGTCTATTACAGCACCGTCCCGTCCTTCATGGCCGCATGGGCTCGCGCGGGCAGCCCGAAGAGAGCCGCGCCGCAATTTTGCAGGCGGCGGCGAAGGAGTTTGGCGAGCATGGCATCGCCGGGGCCCGCACCGACGCCATTGCGCGCGCAGCGCGGGTCAACAAGGCCTTGCTCTATTACTACTTCAAGGACAAGGAAACGCTTTACGGCGCCGTGCTCGACGATGCATTTTCCGGAATGAAAGCGAAGGTCTTCCGCGTCCTCGACAGTGAATTGCCGCCTCGCGAAAAGATCATGGCGTACGCGGGCGCGTACTTTGACTTCATTGCTTCGAACCAGATCTATCCCAAGCTGATGCAGCGCGAAATGATGCGGGCGCGCGAAGGCAATTCAGTGCACATCGACAGGCTGGTCAAGACCTACTTTCAGCCGATCTACCAGCGGGTGGGCGAGCTGTTGCAGAAGGGAATTGCAGAAGGCGAATTTCGGAAAGTTGACCCGGCGCACTTCGTTCCTTCGATGGTGGCGATGATCGTTTTCTATTTCAGCAGCGCTCCGGTCATGCGGCGGATTGTGCACTTCAATCCTCTGGCGCCGGAGCGGATCGCCGAGCGGCGGGCCGCGGTTCTGGATTTCATTTCCGCCGCGTTGTTTCGGCCCCGCTCGAATGCGGCGTCAGGAGTGCGCAAATGAGTGCTCGTAACCGTTTCTTCATTCTTCTCGGCATCATCTTCGTGATTGCTGCGATCTATTATTTTTTTTCCACCGATCATTCGAAGGATCTGGTGCTGATCGGCACTGTAGATTCGAATCAGGTGATCGTCAGCGCGCAGGTGGAAGGCCGCATCCAGAAGCTGCTGGTGGATGAAGGCACACCGGTGAAGGCCGGCGATCTGATTGCAGTGCTCGATCCCTCCGAATTACAGACGCAGGAAGCGGCCGCTGCGGCAAACATTGCCAGCCTGCAACACAAAGTAGCGGAGATGGAGCACACCGAGCAATCTACGTCAGGATCGACTTCGAGCGACGTGGCGAACGCGCGCGCCAAGCTTTCTTCCGCCAAGGCGCAACTTCTGCAGGCGAAGGCTGCGCTGGATCGCACCGAAAGCGATAGTCGGCGCATGATCGAATTAGCCAAGGCTGGTGTTCAGTCTGACCAAGACCGCGTGCAGGCGGAAACCAACTTGCAAGCCGCGCAAGCGACGGTACAAGCGCAGCAAGAACTCGTGAGAGCCGCGGAAGCCGACTTGAACTCCGCCATTGCCCGCACCCAGCAAGCTAACGCTGCCAAGAGCACGGTGCAATCGACTGAGGCCGATCTCAAGAATGCCATCGCTCAGAAAAATCAGGCTGCCGTGCGGCTCGGATATACGAATGTTTATGCGCCGGTGACCGGCACCGTGTCTGTGCGCGCAGCGCGGCAGGGAGAAGTGGTCAACATCGGTGCTCCGATTGTCACGATCGTCGATCTGACTGATACCTGGGCGCGGGCGGCGATTCCGGAAACGTATGCCGACCACATTGGGTATGGCGACGTGCTGCGGATCCGCATGCCCGGTGGAACGATCACCAGCGGCAAAGTATTTTTCAAAGGAGTGGAAGGCGACTTCGCCACGCAGCGCGACGTGAGCCGGCGCAAGCGCGATATCAAGACCATCGTGCTGAAAATCCGGCTGGATAATCCCAAGGGTGCTTATGTGCCGGGAATGACGGCGGAGGTGCTGGTTTCGCCGGTGCAGATGAAGGGCGAGAACAATCCGCAAAGCGCAGCGGCAGCGGGGCAGCAATGACGCCGGAGGTCAATGCCAAGGCGAATCACGGTAGCGCTTCCGCCACCGTGGACGAGAGGTCTTCTGCCATCGAAGTGGAGCACATCGTCAAGAAGTACGGGGACTTCACCGCGGTCGACGATGTGTCGTTCGATGTGAAAGACGGGGAGATTTTCGGTTTGCTGGGACCAAACGGAGCTGGTAAATCGACGCTGATCCGCATGATGACGACGCTGATTCCGATTACGGCAGGGGTGGCGCGAATTGCCGGCCACGATGTCGCAAAAGAGCCCGATGCCGCGCGACGCCTGATCGGGGTGATTCCGCAGGCACTGACCAGCGATCTCGACCTGACGGTAGAAGAAAATCTCAATATTTACGCCAAACTCTACGATGTACCCGCGAAAGAAAGGAAGCGCTCCATCGACGAACTGCTCGGGCTGGTGGACTTGACCAAGTGGCGCGACGCGCAGACCAAGACGCTCTCCGGAGGTATGCGGCGGCGCCTGGAGATTGCTCGCGGCCTGGTGCACCATCCGAAAATCTTTTTTCTCGACGAACCTACCACTGGATTGGACCCAGTCTCGCGCGTCGCCGTGTGGGAGATGCTCGGCAACATTAAGAGCCAGCGCCAGCTCACCATCCTGATTACCACTCATTATATGGACGAAGCCGACCGTCTCTGCGAGCGCATCGCTATCGTCGACCACGGCAGACTGGTTGCACTGGACACGCCGATGGCACTGAAGGCGAGCGTGCCGGGATCGAATGTGATCGAAGCCCAGTTCGAGAATCCTCCGGCTAATTGGGAGCAGCGCCTGCACACGCTCGACGATGTCACTTCCGTGCAGCACGAGGGAGCGGGAATGTATCGCGTGCTCACAGGCAACGGCTCGCGCACTACCACTGAACTGGTCGAGATGTCCGTGGAAGCCGGAGTTGCGGTGAAATCCCTATCGGTGCAGAACACAACGCTGGACGATGTATTCGTGCACTACACTGGCCGGCAGTTGCGCGATGAACTGCAGAAGGCTTATGCCTTCACGATGCCGCAGAGCCCGGGGTTGCGGCCATGAACCACATCATGGCCATCGTCGAGCGCGAAATGCGCAAGTTCTTTCGCTCGCCTGCGCTCATGCTGGCATCGATGATTTTTCCTCTGGTGCAACTCATCATCCTGGGCAACGCATTCGGCGGAAAGATTCGCGATGCACGCCTCGCCATCGTGGATCAGGACGGAGGCACGCAGGCGCTGAAGATTCGCGAGGCCTTTGATTCTGTACGCTCGAATATTCGCACCTTCGTCCCGATTTACTACGACAACGAAAAGAAAGCAGTGGAGGACGTGCGCAACGGGAAACTCGAAGGCGCGGTCATTATCCCGCCACAGTTTTCGCGGCGGGTATATGAGGATAATCATCCGCAGGTCGCGTTAGTCGTTGATAACAGCGACAATTTCATGAGCTCCGCGTTGGAGTCGGAACTCACCGACCTGACGAGCGCACTGAACCAGCCAACGGTTGAGCCGCGCATCCTGCAGCAGACTGCGCTTTCGATTGTCGAACTCTATCCTTACATCGAGTACATGAAATATCTGCTGCCCGGCTCGCTGACTCTGGCGATGTTTGTGTCGGTGATGATCGGTGGCGGAATGCTTTACATCGACGATAAGGCCCGCGGCGTGCATGAAGGCTATCTGGTCACGCCCATCACCAAGCTCGAACTGGTTCTGGGACTCAACCTGGCTGGCGCAATTAAAGCGGTAATGACCGGCGTGATTATTTGCGTGATCGGCGCGCTGATTTCCGGGGTTAGCACGATTTTCAATCCGGTCACGATGCTCGGGCTGCTGGTGATGATCGTACTGACCTCGCTCGCTTTCAACACCATGATGTTTCTGCTCATGGTACGCATCGAAGATCCGCTGGTGCCCCGGGCCATGTTCGGCATTCTGAATACACTGCTGTTTTTTCCCAGCGGATCGATCTATCCCATCCAGGCATTTCCACCGTGGTTGCGCGCGATCGCGAAGGTCGACCCCTTTACCTACGCGGTCGATGGCTTTAAATGTCTGCTGCTGAAAGAGACGACCCTGAGCGCAGTCTGGGGCGACATGCTATTCCTCTCGATCTTTGCCGCTGTCACGCTGGGGATCGCGATACCGCTGTTCAAACGCACGCTGTAGAAAAGCATTTACCGCCGAGATCGCAGAGGCCGCCGAGAAAATTTGGGCCAATCGAATCTCGCGTTGGCTGAATTCTCAGCGCTTTCGGCGTACTCGGAGGTCAATGGGTTGTGAGTCGGTGTTTGGGAACTTTTGACTTACCCGCCGCGTCCGTTATTCTAGAGACTCATGACCTTACTGGACGCGAAAGAGTACCATCCTGAAAAAGAGCGGAGGAAAAAAGCCCGGATCATTTCGGCGATCGTTCTTATTCTGGTCCTGGCTTTGATTGGATGGTGGAACCGTTTCTTGCCGGAAAAGCGCGTCGCTGACAAATTCTTTTCTGCTTTGCAAAAGCAAGACTACGAAGCCGCGTACGGCATTTATTACGCCGACCCCGGCTGGCAGCAGCATCCGCAGAATCACTCACAGTATCCCTTTAACGAATTCAAACAAGATTGGGGACCGGGGGGCCAGTGGGGCCTGGTAAAGAGCTATAAGATTTATGGCGAGAGCAACTGCCCCGGCGGCGGAACTGGCGTGGTCGTCGACCTGATCGTGAACGATCGCGCGCAACACGCTCAGCTATACGTAGACAAGTCGGATAAGACGATCAGTACTCCGCCTTGCGATCTGGAATTTCGCTAGCGGGATTGGCGCGTCACCGTAACGATTCACGCAATTCTCAGCTGTGCACACTGCATCCGTGATTCGCAAACTGCGCTACCACTTTGCTCAAGGATGCCTCGTCTCCGACATGCAGGCAGGTCTTCGACCGGTCGATCTGCCGCATGAGTCCACACAGTACCTTTCCTGGACCGATCTCGACAAATGTCTGCACGCCTTCCGCAATCAGCAGGCGAATGCACTGCTCCCACTTCACTGGGCTCGTCACCTGGGCCACCAACGTTTCGCGTGCCCTTAGATCATCGCTGACCAACGACGCTTCCACATTGCACGCAACGGGGTAGACCGGCTTGTGCATCTTGAGCGCATTCAGGTCCACTTCCAGGCGATCTTGTGCGGGCTTCATTAGCGAACAGTGGAAGGGCGCGCTTACCGGTAGCACCTTTGCGAGCTTTGCTCCACGCGCGTCGGCTAGCTTCGCTCCACGCTTTACCGCGTCAGTATTGCCGGAGATAACAATCTGCTGCGGCGAGTTGATGTTCGCTGGGGCGCAGACCTCGCCCTGCTCGGCGTCTTTACAAATTCCAGCCACCTTCTCCAAATCCATGCCGAGGATTGCCGCCATAGCTCCCACGCCCACCGGAACGGCCTCCTGCATATACTTGCCCCGGTTCCGTACCACGCACACTGCGTCTGCAAAGCTGATTGTCCGGGAGGCCACATGCCCTGAGTACTCACCCAGGCTATGCCCTGCCACAAAGTCCGGCCTAGGAATTTGTGTCTGTAGAACTCTAAGCGCGGCGATTGACGTGGTCAGAATCGCGGGCTGCGTGATTTCGGTCAGGCGCAGCTGAGATTCGGGGCCGCAGAAGCATATTTGCGACAATTTGTAGCCCAGCGCTTCGTCAGCTTCTTCAAACGTCCGGCGCGCGATGGGATGCTTCTCCGCTAGATCTTTACCCATGCCCACGGTCTGTGATCCCTGGCCTGGGAAAAGGAATGCGATCTTTGATGAGACTGACTTTGTCTGGTGAACGTGGGCGACGTCTGTGAATTGGTCCATGATTTTGATTTCGAGCTCTACTGAACCGGCGCAGCTTCCACCTCAGCGGGCGCGGGACGAAGCGCGGCTAGTCCCTGCTCGATCGACGCGTTGATGTGCCGCTCAGAAAACTCGGCTGCCACGCGCACTGCATTCTTGATGGCATTCGCATTCGAGGAGCCGTGCGTGATAATGCAGACACCCTTGACTCCTAAGAGTGGTGCCCCGCCATATTCGGTGTGGTCGATGCGCTTTTTAAAGTCGCCGAATGCGCTGCGGGAAAGCATCGCTCCGACCTGACTGGTAATCGTTGCCTTGAGCGATTCCTTCAACACCGTGCGCACGAGGTTGGCCACGCCCTCGGAAATCTTGAGTGCCACATTGCCCACGAATCCGTCGGCGACGATCACGTCGACGTGGCCATTGAACAGGTCGCGGCCCTCCACATTGCCGACAAAATTCAAGGGAAGCCGCTTCAAAAGCTGGAACGATTCGCGGGTCAACTCGTTGCCTTTGGTTTCTTCCTCGCCAATCGAGAGCAATCCTACCCGGGGACGCCGCCCCGAACCAAACGCGGAACGCCCGAATGCTCTATGGTCGGACGCGCTTCCGACCAAATTGCCAATCCGATTGCCATATGTGCTAGCGAACATGGACCGGAAATAAATCTCGCCCATCACCGCGAACTGCTCGAGGTTATGGGGCTTGCAATCCACGTTCGCGCCGACATCCAGCAAAATCGCGGCCGTACCCGGAGCCGTTGGAAAAACCGCCGCCAGCGCCGGCCGGTCCACGCCATGCAATGCGCCCAGCACCATCTTGGCTGTAGCCATAGCGGCACCGGTGTTGCCGGCCGTTACAAAACCCGCCGCGCGTCCTTCCCGAACCAACCGCAATCCCACCCGCATAGAGGAGTCGCGCTTGGCGCGCACCGCCTGCACCGCCTTATCTTCCATGGTAATAACTTGGCTGGCATGAGTGATTTCGATGGGCAGCCGCGCGGCTGAAGGGTGACGATCGAGTTCCGCTTTGAGGGTGGCTTCGGGGCCGACAAGCAGTACGCGCACGCCGTAATTGCGAGCAGCATGAATCGCGCCCTCGATTTCAGGCTTGGGCGCCCGGTCCGAACCCATCGCATCCAGCGCGATCACGCTAGGCATGGTGGCAGGGAGCTAGCTGGTTTCCACGACTTCCACAACTTCGCGACCTTTGTAATAGCCGCACTTCACACAAGCGCGATGCGGCATCTTCTTTTCGTGGCAATTCGGACACTCGGAGAGCGAGTGGCTCTTCAGGGCGTCGTGCGCCCGCCGGGTCGAGGTTCGCTTCTGAGAATGTCTTCGTTTTGGATTCGGCATAGTATGATGATTCCTCTCGCCAAGGCGCTCAGGCCTCGTACTATCAATCTCTCAATAATTCGAGCTTTGCTGGAGTATCTCGATCGGCACGTCGCCCGCCGAAAGCATGAATGGTTCTAGTTCCGGCAGTGGCCTCGCCGCAGTGCCAGAGTCCTTTCGGTATGAAATACTCCCCTCCGGCCTGGATTGGAATTCGCCTGCTATCTATGGTCAGGATGTAGCAGCCTTGCACCACGACCATATATTCGTCGAACTCGTGCACATCCGGCTTCGCGCTCGCTGTTTGGTGACACGTCCAGAAGGCCATTTGACTTCCGTCCGCACCGTCAAAAATGTAACCCTCCACGCCGGGGGTGGCCTGACTCGTCGTGGCGATTCTATTTATGGGGCGTTTCATGAAGTCTGGGAAGTCGTCCATCGTATTTCCCTCCACGGCTCGTTAGCTGCTAATGCGCGAGCTTGCCGCGGATTTCCTTCAGCGCCGCCCATCGCGGTTCTTCTACCTGCGCTGCGCAGGCGCACTGTTCCTGATTCAGATTCTTGCCGCAGTGGGGGCACAATCCTTTACAATCTTCGCGGCAAATCACCTTCAACGGCGCCGCCAAAAGCACTTGCTCGCGCACCACATCGTCGAGCAAAAGACCCTCGCCCTCATAATAGCTGATCTCTGCTTCCGCGTCGGTTACCGACATTTCATCCCGCCCCGCGTCCGCGCCCTGGGGACGATATAACAGGTCAAATTCGCGCTTCACATCCTGTGTCACGGGATCGAGGCAACGGGCACAAATCATCTCAAGGCTGGTTGCAAGCCTACCTCGAATGCGTATGTCCTGGATTACTTTATGCTTGCCGTGATGTTCCTCGACCAGATCTGCCCGACCGCTGCTCTCAATGGGAGTAACTTGGCGATAATCTTCTCCCAGGTCGATGACACCCGGCTCAAACTTCTCCGCAAATTCCACCGGATGAAGTTCTAAATCTTTGATCTCGAAGAACATCGGAAACCTCCGCGCCCCGTCCAATTGCCGCTCCAGGCCCGCGGAAGCACGCCAAGAAGGCGCAAGTACCGCAAGGAGCATTTTTAAGGATAAAGGGTGAGAGAAAGCAGTGTCAAGGCGACTCCGTCCAACCCTCGCAATGGTTATTATGGTTGGACCTTATGGTGAGCACACTGGAGAAGGAGGATGATTGGTTTCACCGCCGCGCCGATCTCGTGGCGGGTCTAATCATGTTGCTCGGGTTCCTGGCGCGACTGTGGACGGCTTCGGGAACTTTTCTCAATCCCGACGAGGCGCTGCATTTTAGGCTGGCGAATCAGCCTTCGTTGGCCCTTGCCTACAAAGAAAGCCTTACCGCCTCTCACCCTCCTCTGCTTACGTTTGTGCTCTATTTCTGGCGTGTGCTCGGCACGTCAGAACTTTGGCTACGCTTGCCGTTGGTTCTCGCTGGGGTTGCGTTTTGTTGGATGTTTTATAAATGGCTCGCCAACGCCGCTGGTTATCTTGCCGGCTTCATCGGACTTCTTTTCGTCGCCTTGCTTCCGCCGATGATCGTACTCTCGGCGGAAATCCGGCAATATCCGTTGCTGTTGGCGTTTCTCGCGAGCGCTTTGTATTTCTTGGATGACGCCTTCGCGAAAAACTCCGCGCTCAGAATGGCAGTCTTTTCTCTGTGCCTCTACCTGGCTATGCTTTCCCATTACTCGGCGTTTTTGTTTGCCGTGGCTCTGGGAATCTATACGCTGCTTAGAATTTTCGTGGAACGCCCCCGCGCCAGGTTAGTAACGCTTTGGGTAATCGGACAATTCGGCGCCCTTGCTCTCGCCATATTCCTGTATAAGAGCCACATTTCCAAGTTGGGAGTGGGCGAGTCAAGAACCGCGCTGCAAGGCTGGATGAGCGAGTTTTTTCTGCGCCGCTCGTATTTTGATGCGGCGCGTGATAACCGGCTTACGTTCTTGTTGGGCCACAGTTTTGGCGTCTTTCAATATTTATTTGGCCAACTTGCCGTAGGCGATGTCATGGGAGTTTTTTTCCTGATGGGAGCTGCACTCTTGCTGCGCAGAAAAGGCTTCTTGGACGCTCGCAGCTCGCGGCGCTTAGGAATATTCCTGCTGTTACCGTTTGCGATTGCCGGCGCCGCAAGCCTGGCTCATGTTTATCCCTATGGTGGCACGCGGCACGTAGTATTTCTGGCTATTCCGGGCATCGCCGGTGTCAGTGTGGCAATGGCGTGTTTGGGGGCGGGAAAATGGCCGCGAGGACTTGCGATGGCGGCATTCGTTCTGGTCGCATGCATCGCTTTTGGCAGGGTGCGCCCGCCTAAAATGGAGCGGGCCGATCAGAGCCGTGCCCACATGGCGGCCGCGATCGAGTTCGTACGGCAGAATATTGCTCCGTCCGATATCATCTTCGCCGATTATCAGACTGATTTAATTCTCGGGCACTATCTGTGCCAGCAGCGGCCGATTGTTTTCGACCCGGCCCCCCCCAACTTCGAGCAATTCTCCTGCGCGGGCCACCGCGTTATTTCCTCAGACTATAAAGAATGGATGTTCTGGGCGGATAATTTCCCGCAACAATGGCAGCAACTGCTGCAATCCTACAGACTCAAAGCTGGAGACACTGTGCGGGTTGTTCAGATGGGGTGGGGCGTGGATCTTCCCGAAGCCTTGCGCAGTCACTTCACGGAGTTTCACGACCTTCGCTTCGAGTCGTTCGGCAAAAACATCAAAATCTTCAAAATGACAGTCGGCCAGCCCATGCCCGCATCAGTTCCCCAGTCCAGTCTGAAATCATTCTCACAATTCTGATACTTTGCGACCTTCGCGGATTCTTAGCAGCCTTTGCATTTAAAAGCTCTGCGTTCGGCACACGAAACTCTGGTCAAGAATTCAATATCGGCAGCGCCCAAATTCTCTTCTTGGTCGCTGCGTAAATCGCGTTGCACAGCGCCGGCGCCAGCGGCGGCACGGAGGGCTCTCCAATCCCCGTCGGAGCTTCCGTGCTGGGCACGGAATACACTTCCACCACTGGCGTCTCTTCCATGCGCAGTGGCGCGTAGTCGTCAAAATTTCCCTGGACCACGCGGCCTTTCTCAATGGTAATCTTCGCTCGCAGCGCATTCGTCAGCGCATAAACGATTCCGCCCTGGATCTGCTGCTCCAGAATACTGGGATTCACCACCTGCCCGCAGTCCACCGCCGCGACTACTCGATGTACTCGGGGCGTTTCGTTTTCCATGCTGATCTCGACCACTTCGGCCGTGTAGGACGAAAAACATCCGAAGCAGGCGATTCCGCGAAAGCGGCCCGGCGGCAAAGGATTTTTCCATCCCGCTTTGTCCGCCGCCAGTTGCAGCACGGTGCGCATCCGTGCCGTCTTCCATGTTGTCGTGAAGTACGAAACGTCCTGGTCCCTCGCCAGCATGTGCAGCCTATACTCCAACGGATCTTTTCCTGCCGCCGCAGCGAGTTCATCCACGAAACTCTCACTCGCGAAACCTACCTGCAGAGCATAGACGGAGCGCATCCAACCGAGAGGCACGGCGGTCTCGGCGAGAACATATTCCAGCGAAACGTTCTGCAGTGCGTACACGAATGCAGCCTCATCCGGCAGATCGGGATCGATTCCGTTCGGTCCAGGCTGACCTTTCTGTCCGCTGATTGAGGGCGCGATGATGCGATGCCTGAATGCAACCGGCCATCCCGATCCATCCACCACTGCGCTCAGTTGGTGCAGACTCGCCGGTCGGTAGGTGGAAAATCGCATGTCGTCCTCGCGAGTCCAAATCACTTTCGCCGGACCACCGAGCTTTTTTTCCTGGAATCCTGCATCATACAGCGCCTTCGATACCAGCGCGGCTTCTACTGCATAGTCGTGCTCCAGGCGCCGCCCGAAACCTCCGCCCATCAGCGTGACATTCACTTTTACCTGATCCGGATCGAGGCCCACCGCTTGTGCCACCGAATCGCGGCAATCCTGCGGCACCTGCGTGGGAGCCCATAACTCGCATGCGTTTCCTGAATAATTTGCCGTGCAATTTCCCGGTTCCATCGGCGCATGCGCCATGAACGGCAGTTGATATTCGGCCGAAATCCGCCGCCCAGCGGTTTTCGAAACATCCCCAGCCGAATACAGACTCGCGCCCTTTTTCGCAGCCGCCTGCTTCAGCGATTCAGTCACCACCGCCGTATTCAAGTCTTTATTGGGACCGTCATCCCAATTCACGTTCAGCACGCGCCGCCCTTCCATCGCGCCCCAAACCCTGTCAGCCACCACCGCTACCGCCGCATCGCCGATCTTGCCCACATAACTCACGCCCGAAATCTTCTTCGACTCTTTATCGTCGAAGCTCGCCACCTTGCCGCCGATCGTAGGACAACGCGACAGCACCGCATACTTCGTCTCAGGCATCTTGAAGTCGATGCCAAACACCGCTTCGCCCTTCACTTTAGATGGCGTGTCGACGCGTGCCAGTCGCTGGCCAACAATCTTGTAATCCTTGCTCTGCTTCAATGGAACATCGGTGGGAATCGGCAAGGTCGCAGCTTTGCTGACTAACTCTCCATAGCTCAAGCGGCGCTTTGACGCCGCATGCACGATGCTTCCACTCTGAGCGTTGCAGCTCGAGCGCGGGACGCCCCAAGCCAGCGCCGCCGCCGAAATCAACATCTCCCGCGCCGCCGCCCCCGCCTTGCGCATGGGATCCCACGTCGTCTTTACACTTGCGCTGCCGCCGGTACTTTGGTCACCGTAGAGCGTGCTCGCTCCTGCCTGCTCGATTTCAATATTTTTCCAGTCCGCTTCCAATTCCTCCGCGAGAATCATGGGCAACGCCGTTCGCACTCCCTGCCCCATTTCCGAGCGCGCTAGAACGATGGTGACCTTGTTATCCTGCGTGATCCGAACATAAGCATTCGGTGAGAAAATTTCTTTGCGGGATTTCTCGCCATGCGGCAAATAGAAACCCACTACCAGTCCAGCTCCCGCAGACACTCCACCCGCAACGAATTCTCTCCGGCTAAGCGGACTCATTGCCCACCTCGCGCTCCAACGGGACTCATCCCGGAAGCCCTGTGAATCGCCTTGCGAATTCGTTCATACGTTCCACAGCGGCACAAGTTGCCGTTCATCGCCTGCGTAATCTGCTCATCGCTCGGATTCGGTGTCTTCGCCAGCAGAGCCGCCGCCGTCATGATCTGTCCGGTTTGGCAGTAGCCGCATTGCGGGACCTCCTCGGCAATCCATGCCTCTTGCAACACGTGCAGCCCGTTGGCTCCGAGGCCTTCAATCGTTGTGACGCTCTTGCCGCTGACCTGGGAAACCGGAGTTGAGCACGATCGTATTGCGGCTCCTTCCACATGCACAGTACAAGCCCCGCACAACCCCGCGCCGCAGCCGAACTTCGTTCCTGTGAGTTCCAGCGTGTCTCGTAACACCCAGAGCAAGGGTGTCTCCGGTGCAACGCTTACCTTTTTCTCGCTTCCGTTTACCCGCAGTGTGAAGTCGGCCATAGATTACCGAGTCGCGTGAAGACTGGACAATCATCCTAACCAATGTGCGCGGAAAGTGAAATGGCCTTCGGGAGACCACGGCTCTTTTCCTAACGTCCGGTCAGCGCTTTGCCGATAAGGAACATATCAGAGAGAGTCAGAACATTGGAAACTCACAATCAAACGACGGCTGCTCTCGCTCGAGAGTCGGTTGAGAAGCGCAGCCAACCCCGCTTCAAACTTGAGGTTGATATCAAGATTACCTCGCGCACCTGCGGTTTGCTGAAGGGCTACACCGTAGACATCAGCGAATCTGGAATCTCAGCCCTGTTGAGAATTGAAGTTCCGTTGGGCGAACTTGTACAGCTGGACTTCACTCTTCCCTTCGGCCCAGTTACGATCTATGCCATGGTTCGCCAAAAGAGTGCTTTTCGCTATGGCTTTCAATTCCTTCAGTCGAACATCATACAAGAGGTGATTCGCCCCACGTGCAATCAGCTTGCCAAAGAACAATCGCGTAGCGAATTTTAAGTAGTTAGTGCCCGACATCCCGGCTCATCGCTGCTGCGACCTGTCCACCAATCTGCTCTGCGAATGCCCGAAATGCTGAAATCTCAAACAGTCGCAGTCCTATCTCTTCCTGCGGCATGGCATCGGCACGCACCGGCCCTGCCACATCCCGCAACGCGGTCCGCAGCTTGGCGGCGGTAGCGGTGTCGAAGCTTTCCGAGACGATGACGGTGTTGTCGTCCCAATGCTCCACGATGACTGGGCCCTCCTCGGTCGTGATCTGCGCCATCGAGATTGGACAATTTGTCCCCGAACAAGCTTGTACCTCTTGTGCGTTTGCGCTGTGATAGCGCTGGGAGACGGCGCCAGCATAGAAGTGCGCAAAACGCTCAGCGGCCTGTGGAGTTTTCCATCGCGAAACGTACAGCAAGGACAGATCTGCTGTGCTGGCCGTCGCGTCTGCCACCACTTTGTCCTTCCGCCGGAAGGTCACAAAGGCCCCGCCTTGCCAAGCGGAAGAAACATCATCTGCAATTTTCCGTTCGCCAAACTGTTTCAACAGGGCACGCACGTCCAGTTCGCCAATTCCGCCCGAATCGTAGACGTCGTACTCGTTGCTCAGCACTTCCCGCATATCCGGGATGCGCACCGGCGGCAGTTTCTCGTGATCGATATAAGCCTCCGGCTGCAACACCTCGTGCGAATTCCGCGGAGGACGCGCGAACGCCCTCGCAAATGCCATCTTCTTCCCGCCCTTGTGCAGTAGCTCGCCTTCGAAAATCAGGCCTTCCTGGTAGGCAAACGTTCCCATCTCGCGCAGGATCATCGGCGCTTCGTGCATGAGCTGGGAATCGATCACGGCCTTCACTGCCGGCTCTTCCATCTGATACACCAAACCGGGAGTGTCCTCGAGACTGCGGCCCAGGGGCTTTAGGAGATAATCCACGTAGACCACCATGGCCTGGCCTTCCACCACGGCTTTGCGCGCCACCGCACTGTCGTCGGTTGTGCCGGTCTCTCCAGCTTTCTTCCCGGCCTTCATCCACTTCGCGAGGTCATAGTTCTGGTCCTGTAGCGCATGGGTTAACTCATGCGCCAGAATAGGTTCCTGGCGGTCGGGAGGCACCCAGTTCAGCATCGAGATTGTCTTGGTCTCGTCGTCGTAATAGGCCGCAATTCCCTGGCCGGTGGACTTCACCAGAAATTCTTTCAAATTGAAATCCCGTGGCAGGAATCCGAGCTTCTTCATGCTCAGCTCCTCTTCCGCGAAACTTTTGGCGAATTCTTCTTTTCCCAATTGTCCGGCGGCGTACTTTTCTACATCAGCCTTGCTCACCAGCCGGCGCTTCACCACGGCGCGCTTCGGCATCTCAGTGTCTTCGGCTGCGAAAGCGAAGATTCTATCCACGGATTCGAAGAGTTTCTTTGTGTCCGCGTCCGTCATTTTGACTTCGTTGGTCGTGTCTTTGCGAAGCTTGCGGGCCATATCGCCGAGGCTCTGCCCGGAGTCTGCCTGCTGGCTAAACGCAGGAACCACGCACAATGTCAGAACGCAGGCTGCCAAAAATCCACACTGCCGAAAACTCCTCATGAGCCCTCACTCGCGGACGAGAATGCACTTCGCTCAATTCTCCTTGAGCCAGGGCTGCAACTCACCGGGAAAGTATTGATTGGGCTTACGAAAGTAAGCGACAGAAAAAGAAGAAATGCAGTGGTCAGTGATCAGTGCCTAGCGATTAGGTCAATGACTACGGAATCAAAGGGGATGGGATTTAGGCATCTGGAAGTCGTCGGCTGGCCACTGAGTACTGATCACTGACCACTGACCACTGATCACTGATCACTGCCTACTGCTCCTACTTCAGTTCAGCCAACTTCTGCGTCGCCATCTGTCCGGCTTCCGTGCTGGGATTGTCTTTCTTGATTTGCTCGTAGAGACGTTTGGCATCGAGCGGCTGGTTGGTGCTCTGGTAAAGTTCCGCCAGCTCCAATTGCGCGGTCACCTTGCTCACTGAAGCCGTAGGATGGTTGATCAGTTCCTGGTAGAGCGCCACGCCATCCTTGGTGCGGTTCGTGTTGCCGAAGAGAGCGGCCAGCGCCAATTTCGCCACCGAAGCCAGTTCTTTGTTGCCGGTCGAAGCTACTGCCTTGAAGTTGTTTTCGGCGCCGGTGTTGTCGCCCATACTCGCCGAGGTCACGCCCAGGAAATAACGCGCCATATCCGCCGTGCGGGTGTGAGGATACTTTTCCACGATCGCCTGGAATTGTTTTCTGGCAGCTTCCGCGCGCTCCCTGGCCGACGTAAAGCTGGGGATATCGGGTTGCGCCGGAACTCCCGCGGGCCGCAACTGCGCCTCCAGAGTTCTGGTCGCCTGCGTCAAGTCAAAGCTGGCTTTCTCGTCCTGCGTGCTTTCGTAATACCATCCGCCTGCTACCACGGCAACGACTACGATGACAGCGACGGCAGCAATGGCCAGGGTGTTCCTGTGTTCCACGCTCCAGTGGGCGGTCTTCTCGGCAGCTCCGATGGTGACCCGGCTGAATGCATCCTGTTTAAGTTGATGGCGGGTTTGTGCGCGCACGACTACCTTCCAATCTCAGTCTTCTCAGTCTATGTCGATGACTCTGTATTGGTGGGACGATGTGTTAGTTTATCAGCCGGAAAATGGCGCCGTCAAAGCCGTCAGACCTTATTGCAGCCATTTTGCGAAATCTCAACCACCAAGGTCACGAAGCTGCACGAAGGAAACTCTTGTGGCTAAATGGCCTCGCGTTACTTAGCGCCCCTCGTGGTCGAAGGGGCTCTTCTACCTTGGCGCTTCTTCCAACAGCCCCTGTTCGAGTTTCTCCTGGCACTCGATGCAGTGGCGCGTCCAGGGCACAGCCTCGAGGCGCTTCGCGTTGATTTCCTTCCCGCAGTGGATGCATTCGCCGAAGTTGCCTTCCCTGATGCGTGCCAGCGCCCTTTCCACCATCTGCAGGAGCTGGCGGTCGTTGTTGCTCTGGCTAAAGAGAAACTCTTTGGTATAGGAACTGGCCGCCCGGTCGGCAATATCCTGGGCCGTATCTTCGTCGGCAGAACGGCCATCTGCTTGGGTACGCGATACGGTGCGGCGCAGATCCTGTTGTCGTGTCTCCAGCCGCTTCTTAAATGTTTCTAACTTCTTCTTATCCATAGGTCACTTCTAATTCCTGCGACGGCTTCCCAGAGCCATCCGCAGAGTTTGGGCCAAACAAAAATAATAAGCGCCTGAAATGAGATGCGTCAACAGGCACAGTGGCTGGTGCACAGTAGCTGGATAAAATGTCTCGCCGCTCTCTCGAAGCCGGTTGTGTCCTGCGGACGATTCACAGGCAACCCTTTTTTCCCGGCACGAGCTCCCACCGTCTCCCTTACCACCATCCGGCAATTCGAGCGACCCTGTGCAGCTCACGCCCTGTGACCGTGAGTGCCGCCGAGGAGTTGAGGCCTTCCAAAGTTGCGGTGGTAAACTTCAGGTTCCCTTGGCAGTTGAGCTGACAATTACGCTGCTGGCGCTTGCGCTAAGCGACAAGCCGCGGACGTTTACCATCACAGTTTGCTTTTGCGTGACGCCTGCGCCGATGGCGGTCAGGGTTATCGGATAGGCCTTGGGAGTCACTTTCGAAGTTGCCGAAAAGGTTATGGTGCTGGCTCGCCCGCCAGGAGCCGCGACCACGCTCGAGGGTAGGATCTGCACAGTCAAGCCCGTGGGCAGTCCCGTGACAGAGAGTGTGATAGCGGCATTGAAAGTCGAGTTCGGCGTGGTCGTAAACGTAAGATTCTTGGACGCTCCTGCTGCCACGTTGATGGAGCTTGCCGAGGACACCAACGTGAACGTGGGAGCGGGAGCTACTGAGACAGCGACCACTGCGGTTTGTTTCGCAGAGCCGCTAGTTGCAGCCACTGTAGCGGAATAAACCCCCGGATTAGCGCTGCTGGCTGCTGTGAGCTTAAGAATGCTGCTGCCTGATCCGGGAGCGGGAAGCGTAGCCGGCACAAATGAGGCCGTAACCCCGGAGGGAAGGCCGCTCACCGAAAATGCGAGCGCTGCGTTGAAGCCCCCGCTGACCGCAATGCTCAGAGTGACGCTGTTACTGGATCCCGCAGTTACTGAGAGAGACTTCGCCGAAGCAGTTAGTGTGAACGCGGGAACAACGGTGGCATCGCTCCAGTGATTCACTAATACCGATGCGTCGACCGAGCCGAGCCCAGTCGCTTGATCATATCCCGGGGTCGCGTTGAAGCCCGTCTGTCCGGGCACGTTGTTGTTGCCCACAGTGATGTCATGAAACACCGTTGCTCCGCCGGCGCGCTGTTTGGTGGCTAATGGGTAGAAGGTGGTATTGGCATCGCCCTGGCGTGCAGCAGTGTGCTGTACCACCAGCGCCATAAGTCCGGCAAACGATGGCGACGCGGCTGAGGTGCCGCCGACCACGTAGAGAGAACCGTTTTGGACTATAAGATAGCCGTCGTGTCCGGCTGCAGTGAGCGAAACGTCAGGAACGTTGCGCTTGCCATCGGCCGGAACTCCCGTACCGGTTTGCCATGATGGCTTGGCATAGATGCTGCTCACGCCGCCACCACTGGCCCATAGCCCACCGCCCCCGCCGCTTTCGTTCCATACGACTTCGGGAATGTAGCTGAGGGCCGAACCCTGAGTGCCCGAGGCGTTTGATGACGACCAGTAGAGCGAAGGATTGGAAACATCGTTAAACTCGGTGCCGCCCACACAAACGCTGTAAGGCGTCGAACACAGGCCGTTCACCGCACGTCCGTGCGTCGCAGTTGAGGCCGACGCGGAGTCGCAGCCCGCGGCGCCATTATCTCCTGAAGAAACCAGGACGCTGATGCCTTGCGCTGCCGCCTGCTGCCACAAACTGTTCAGAAAACTATTTCCGGAAGAGCCGAGCGCGGCCTCGCATAGACCGAAGCTCGTGCTCATCACCGGCGCGACGTTCTGGTTCACAATGTATTGCGCGGAGAGATCGACACCGTCACTGGAATTCGTCGATTTCGAAAGCACAAATTTGATCGTTGCACCTTTGGCCACGGCTCCGGACCACTCGACATCGAGATCGGCTTCAGTCTCCTCTCCCGAGCTGATAATTCCCGGATTGGTTCCGTTGACGATGATCTGAGGATTGTTTGCAGGCAAGCCAAAGAGCCTGCGGAACTGCGCCACGTCTGCAATGTTGATGTTAGTGCGACCGACGATAGCCACGGACTCGCCGCTGCCAGTAATGGATTGCTGGTAAAGCGGGACAAGATCATAGATGGTGGCGAAGTCTGCGGGCGCCAGATAGTGTGAGCCTCCGCTGGTGAATTCAGGGGATGCTTTGTGCACGACACTGTGCATCGGCTCGCTGCGAAAATCGTGTAGCGAAACCACGCCGCCCACCACTTGTAACAGAGCTGCGAGTATTTCGGGATCTTTCGCGTTAGCGTGGTGGATCTCCCTGCCAATCTTGTAAGTACGAATCTGAGTATGGAAGGCCGATTGCACCTGGGCTGCAGTGCCGCTGAAAATAATGGACCGGCGCCCGGCGGTAACTTCTTCCACCTCGAAGCCGTGCCCTTGCAGCCAGCCCGAGATTTGAGACACGTCCGCTTCCGAGACTCCGAAGCGCTCCGCATATTGCTCTGGCGTGAGCCACTGATGATAGTAGGAAGACTCGGGATTGTGCTGAGCCTCGACTAACTGCGTGAGAGCGTCTTGCTGCGCTGCGTCGGGCAACAGCGTGAGGATCATGTGCTGCATGGGGAAATCGGACGCCACTGCGCCACCGTCATATTCCGCGACGGCCAAGGGATGCCGGTTGCCAGGCAATGCGACAGTTTGCTCATCATCGATGAAGCTGGTGATGCGGTCGGCAGGTTGTATATACGAAGGATTCGCCGGATCAGCCGGCTGCGCTCTGGCCTGTAACTCCAAGGTAAGAAGCGATAGGAGAATTGTTAAGCTTAGAAGTGAAATGACGCGGCGCTGTGAGAACAGGCGAGGTGTAGGGGACATTCAGCCTCCAAGGCGAGTGCTTCTTAATCTGTTTATCGGCGGGGCGGAGGCAACACTTTAGGGATCAGCCAGACGGTATTGGGAACCGCAGTCACCACGCTGGCAGCGCTTCGGAGGGACTCTCGTAATGAAGACGAAGGATTGCTAACGACCAACCACGAACGAACGATCGACGACTAATGGCCGTCCTGAGCTTTTGCTTTTGCCTTGAGCTTGACGTGGCCATCGGTGAGTTCGACGGAGAATTCGACGTCCTGGCAACCGAATTGCTTGCGAATTTGCTCCGTTTTCTTCTGCACGAATGTCGAGAAGGAATCGAGGCTGCCCGAAACATTTTCTCCCGCCTTTTTCTTGGCCGCGACCAGGGTGTTGTATAAGCGCTCCACCTGCTCGCGCTCGCCCCGATCCACGTTGTGCAACGTGAAGGGCTGCGAAGTAGTTGCAGCCGCCGCTTCAGTGGTATGGGTCAAACCGTAAACCGGGTTGTGCTGGGGCCTGTGCTCTTCTTCAAGCCGCACGCCTTGCACGGCGAGAAGCGCATCCTGCGGACGGCGGTAGCCTTCCTCACGAATGCGCGACTTCTTGCGCCACAGATCGCTGTAGATGGCGTAGCGCTGGGCCATTTCGTTGTAGCGGAAACGCTGGGAGAAGCTCATGCGGCCGCCGTCGGAAAACTTGCGCAGCAGGGAAAGCACCTTCCACTCAATGTCGGTGGGAGGCCGCTTCGTCGGATTGCTGAAAAAAACCTCGTACTCGATCTTCAGCCGGCGAAGCTGCGTTTCGAGCACGCCCAGTTCTTCATCGATGGTCACGAGAATCTCCGAGTCACCAGTGTAATGAGATCGCTGTACGGCGGCGAGGTACCCGGCGGTCACCGAGGTTCATGGTACGAAGGTAAGGGCGGCGGGGCTGTCAGCTATCAGCTTGAAGCAATGCAACAACCGGGTGCTCTTGGGCTCTGCGTCCGCGGTGACGACAATGACACGATCCCTCGCCGCGCTGGGATGCCACGTTACGGCTGCTTTATCGCTGAGGGCTGAAAGCTGATGGCTGAGAGCCGATATCCTAGTTACTTCGCATTCGCGGCCATCTTCTTCACCATGGCAAGGACGAGCTTGCGATCGCTGTCATTGAGGTTGGCGGAATAGCGCCGCACCTGACTGAGGAACCGAACCTCGTCATCGGAGAGCTGCGGCAATCCCTTGGTGCCATTGTTGTGCCCGGATTCGGAGAAGAACTGCGAAAGTGCAATCTCCATCGCCCCAGCAATTTTCGATAGTGTATCGAGTGATGGGATGGTATGGCCGTTTTCGACGCGCGACAAATAGCATCGCAGCAAGCCGGTGCGTTTTTCAATGTCTCCCTGAGACATCCCTCTCTGCAGCCGGTAGTTTCGAATGGTCTCGCCGATGTTGATCTGGGGGAGCATTGCAGATGCGACATAGTAACCAGATCGGGATTTTCTGGCAAGTGGAATTTAGTGCCATACGAAGATACACGGGAGTGGGGCCTTACCCACTCAGACTGCAACAGATTTTGATGCCGTGCAAGAAACGGTTCACCGCAAAACGGCGCGGCTTCCAGTACCCACAAATTACTTCTTCAGGTTCTCCGCCAGAAAGCTGACAGTACGCTTCCACGCGTCGGCGGTGTCGTCGGCGCGGTAGCCGTCTTTGTTATTTGGATTTTCGAAAGCATGGCCAGCATCGTCATAGATTTTGACGTCGATCCTCTTGCCCGCCTGCTTCATCGCCGCCTCGAATTTATGAACGTCATCGGGAGTAATGCCGCGATCCTGGCCACCGAACAGGCCGAGGATGGGAGCGTTAATTTTCTTGAGCGCCTCGGGGTCGGTGGCAAGATGGCCGTAGTTGATGACATCAGCCGCGAGCGTTGGCTCCTGAAGCGCTACATCGAGGGAGTAGCCTCCGCCCATGCACCAGCCTATCGCCCCGATGCGATCCTTCTCGACATTTGGCTGCGATTGCAGAAATTCGAAGGCCGCGTGCAGGTCGCGTTTCGCGCGATCTTCCGGCACTCCGCGCATTAATTCATGCGCCATGTCCGCTGTGGTCGCAACTTTGCCGCGATACAAATCAATGGCCAACGCTTCGTAGCCCTGGTCAGCCAGCTTCGAGGCCTCGTCTTTGACCCAATCGTTTAAGCCCCACCACTCATGGATGACGATGATCGCGGGTAATCGTCCCTTGCCAGCAGGAGTGTAGAGCACGCCCTGGACGGTTTCGTCGCCGCTTTTGTAGGAGACCGATTTGCCGTCGGCAGCGAAGCAACCGGAAACAAACAGCGTAATGACCATTAGCAGGCTGATTTTCTTCATGGCTTTCGACCTCTCGGCGAGTTCATCGCAATTCCAACTCCAGGTACATTGCTCCCGCAATCGGGTTCGCACAGTACGGAGCAATCTCCTTGAACCCGAGCTTGCGATACACCGCAACCGCATCTTTCATCACCGGCTCGACCGTGTCAAGGCGCATGCGCTGGTAACCGATCTGGCGCGCCTCCGCGATAATTCGCTCTGCCAGCGCGCGTCCCAGGCCCTTGCCGCGAAACTCCGGGCGCAGGTACAGCCGCTTCATTTCACAAACGCCCGATTCTAATTTGTGCAGCGCGACGCAGCCCGCGACATGACCTTCCCATTCCGCGAGCATCAGCCGACCCTCCGGGGGAGCGTATTCACCGGGCAATCCCGCTAGCTCTTTATCGAAGTTTTGGAAGCAAAGGCTGAAGCCGAGGGACTGAGCGTATTCGATGAACAATTCGCGGGCCTGCACGATCTGTGCGGGCGAATCGGCTTGAAAAATCGACAGACCTTTCACCGCCGAGGACGCAGAGAACGCCGAGGAAATTCCAGGCTTTAGCTCCTTAGCCGAATCAGTTTCCATTTTTCTCTGCGTTCTCGGCGCGCTCGGCGGTGAAAAGCTTCCTATCCCATCAGCATTCCGCCATTAACGTTCAACACGTGACCGGTAATATACGATGCTTCGTCGGAAGCGAGAAATGCAACGGCATTCGCCACATCGGCGGGCGATCCCACGCGGCCAAGCGGAATCTGTTTGGCGGCATTTTGCTTGAACTCCTCGCCGAGCACTTGCGTCATGGCGGTTTCGATGAAACCTGGGGCCACGGCGTTGCAAGTAATGTTGCGTGATCCCAACTCACGCGCGATGGCCATCGTCAATCCGATGAGCCCGGCTTTCGAGGCCGAGTAATTCGCCTGACCGGCCTGCCCCATCTGGCCGAAGACGCTGGTGATATTGATGATGCGTCCCCAGCGCTGCTTGAGCATGGAACTGGTGACTTGCTGAATGCAGAGATAAGCCGCAGTCAGATTGGTTTGCAGCACTGCATCCCAGTCGGAGCGCTTCATGCGCATGACCAGTTGATCGCGCGTGACGCCGGCGTTGTTTACGAGGATGTCGATTTTCCCAAACTGCGCGACGGCTGCCTTAATCGTCGACTTGACTTGCTCTTCATCGGTAACGTCGAGAGTGCATGCCGCGGCCTTGCCGCCCATGGCGGTGATTTCATGAACGAGTTGGTTCAACTTTTCCTCATTGCGCGCGGCGACAGACACCGTCGCGCCCGCGGTGGCGAGCTTCATTGCGCAGGCTCGTCCAATGCCTTGCGACGCGCCCGTAACGAACGCCACTCTTCCCGTTAGGGACATGAGTTCTCCCGAATTTCGTTCGAGCCCTTCATTGGTTCTATGATTAGGAAGTCATTATGCCGGAAGGTGGATTATAGCTCCCGCTCTTCTCCAGGTGCGATCGAGTTGTCATTTGTCTAACGATTGCGCATTACTGTTCCGCCGATTAACATTCGAACACTCCCATGCCACACACTGTGACGAATGAAGTGATCACCATGCCCGAGCCTTCCAACAAAAGTACATCTTCAGACGTGGCCTCGACTGCCTCCGGGCACCGATCCCCGCAGAGGGCTTCCTATGCGGAGGGCCCCTCGGCTGAACAACAACGAGACGACGGACGGGACCGAGCACCCGATCACGCGCCGTCCACCGAGGTCTTCGCCGTGTATGGCATTGAGCCGGAGATTCAGGCGTACGCCATGGCGAAATACTCGCGTTCGTCGTTGTCGATGAAGGAATCGTTGCGCGAGATCAATTCGCAGAAAGCGGAGAAATTTCTCAACACGTTTTATTTTCAGTACGGTCATCGCTCGATTGCCGACCTGGCGCATATCGCGCTGGCTGTCGAGAGGCTTTCGATTCTGGCCGCCATCGAACTGGCCGACGAGCAGCGTTGGGACGGCCAGGAGCGCTCGACTCGATATCAGGACTTCAAGAAGAGCGGCTATTACATCCCCGACTTCGGAGCTGACGTTGAGGCCCGCAAGCTGTATTGCGAAACGCTGAATAATCTTTTTGCAGAATACGAAGCGCTCTCCGCGCACATGACGCAGCACCTGATCAGTATCACTCCCAAGCCTGCCGACATGAAGCAGGAGGCGTACGAGCGCACGCTGAAGGCTCGGGCCTTCGACATCACGCGCTACTTGCTGCCGCTGGCTACGAATACTTCGCTCGGCGAGATTGTCAACGCCCGCACACTGGAAACGCAGGTGGCGCACTTGCTTTCGCACACGCATAAAGAAGTGCGGCAACTCGGGGAGTCGCTAAAGAAGGCGGCGACTTCAGCGGCCTACAACGTGAATGCAGAATCTTTGCGCAACTTGGTGGAAGAGATTCGCGCTGAAAGTCCGGAGTTGGGCGCGCGGGCGGAACAGGAATTGCTGCACGAGGTTCGCGTCGCGCCCACCCTGGTGAGGTATGCGGATCCGAATCCGTATGAGATGGAAACGCGCCGCGAACTGCGGCAGGCAGCGCGCGAACTGATGAAGAGCGAGCAACTTGCGCCCTCGAAGGCAATCGTCGACTTGCTCGACGAAGAGCCGCTGGAAGTTGAGATCGCCACCACTTTGCTCTACGAGCACTGCCATTATTCTTACCGCCAGGTGCGGCAGGCGCTGCAGGTTTCGGGCGAAAGATTTCGGCGCGAAATCATCGATCTCGGCCTGAGACATCGCGGCAAATACGACGAAATGCTGCGCGGCTTCCGCGCCGGGCAGCAATTCCGCTTCGACATCCTCATGGATACGGGCGGCTTCCGCGACATGCATCGTCACCGGCGCTGTATCCAAGTGATGCAGGGATTCACCACGCAGCACGGTTACGAGATGCTGCTCGATCTGGAAGATGCTGGCGTCCGTGGCCGCTTCGACGCCGCCATGCGTCGCACGCAAACCACAGTGGAGAAGCTTGCTGCGCGCAACGCGCCCGAGGCGGAAGAGAATTCGCAGTACGCGATTCCCCTGGCGTATCGCAAGCGCGCGCTGTTCAAGATGGACTTCGCTGAGGCTGTGTACATCTCAGAATTGCGCACTACACCGGCCGGACATATTTCCTACCGCAATGTGGCCTATGCGATGTACGAGGCGGTGGCGCGGAAATACCCGGCCTTGGCCAAGTATTTTCGCGTGCACGATGTGACGGCGCCGGTGGATTTGCTGCAGAGGTAAGGAACTCTGACCGAGGGCCACCCATGCCGCGCACCGTCAAGATCGCTCCGGAAATTGATGCCAAGCTTTATGAGGAACTCGTCTCCCTCGCCAAGCAGAACGGGCAGTCGGAGCGCTTCGTGCTGAGCGAGCGCTCGAGCATTACCTGCACAACGTGGTCGCTTCGCAGCGCCTCGTCCGGCCCGAGGGATCGCCGCTCCAACGAAAAGTATCGTGAGCTGTATACACGGCTCTCCGTTCGCCTCGAAAGCTAATCCCGCATTTTCCTTGTCATCCTGAGGCAGCGGAATCCTCGGCGAAGCCGAGGATTCCCAACGAAGGACCTCTGCACTTGCCGACGCCATCTCGCAGGCCAGCTTTCCGGCGCCGCCAGCAAATGCATAGGTCCTTCGGTCCGCAAAAAGCGCGGCCCTCAGGATGACAGTGGGGAGGGCTGCGCGGTTGCGCCCATTTCGGAACGATATTCACAACAAAATTACAAATTCGCCTTTTCTTCGCTTCGATCTGTATGTATAATCCGGCCAGATTAGTTCTGCACTCTTAAAGGAGCCATACTCCCATGGCGGATGAACGGGGCAAGGCAATCGAGTTGGCGGTTTCGCAGATTGAAAAGCAGTTTGGCAAAGGCTCGATCATGCGGTTGGGGTCGAAAGAGGCGATCGTCCCCATCGCCGTGATTCCGACGGGCTCCATTTCGTTCGACGCGGCGCTTGGCGTGGGCGGCTTTCCGCGCGGACGCGTGGTAGAAGTCTTCGGGCCAGAGTCTTCCGGCAAGACGACCATTACTCTGCAGGTCATTGCCGAAGCCCAGAAGACCGGCGGTATGGCTGCATTCGTGGACGCGGAGCACGCTCTCGATCCCGCCTATGCCAAGAAACTGGGCGTCGATGTCGACAATCTGCTGGTTTCGCAACCGGACTACGGCGAGCAGGCGCTCGAGATTACAGAGGCGCTGGTACGCTCGAACGCCATCGATGTGCTCGTCGTCGACTCGGTGGCGGCGCTCGTGCCAAAGGCCGAACTCGACGGCGAAATGGGCGACAGCCACATGGGTCTGCAGGCGAGGTTGATGTCGCAGGCGCTGCGCAAGCTGACGGGGACGGTTTCCAAGTCGCGCACCTGCCTGATCTTCATCAACCAGATTCGCGAAAAAATTGGCGTGATGTTTGGCAATCCTGAAACGACCACCGGCGGTCGCGCTCTCAAGTTTTATTCCTCGGTGCGCGTGGACATTCGCCGCATCGCGGCCATCAAAGATGGCGACGTAGTCACCGGCTCGCGCACCCGCGTAAAGGTAGTGAAGAACAAGGTGGCGGCGCCGTTCCGCGAGGCCGAGTTTGACATTCTGTATGGCGAAGGCATTTCACGCGAAGGCGACCTGATCGATCTGGCGGTCAACAACAACATTCTGGAAAAGTCCGGATCATGGTTCAGCTACAAAGGCGAGCGCATCGGCCAGGGCCGAGAAAACGCCCGCCAGTTCCTCAAAGACAACAAAGACACCATGGCCAAGCTCGACACGGAAGTGCGCAAAGCGCTGGGACTGATTGCCGTGCCAGCAACCCCGGCGGCCGCGCCGGGGCAGGCTCCGCCGCAGGGTGCACGGGTCACGACAATGCCGAGCGCTGCTCCCGAAGCTGCGAGAGTACCTGTGGCGGCGAAGCGCTAGGTATTTTCCAGGCTTGTCATCCCGAGCAAAGCGAGGGCCTTGGTGTTTGCTTGCAACGGCGTTGACTTGCGCTGCGGGCAAGAACCAGGATCCCTCGCTTTGCTCGGGATGACAATTTGATGAGAGCCGGATGAGTGAAGAGCGGCGCTACTTCGTGTACATCGTTGCCAATGCTTCAAAGAGGCTTTACACCGGCATGACTAACAGCCTTCGTCGGCGAGTGCGGGAACACAAGCTGAAACGGACTCCGGGTTTCGCCGCGAAGTACAACATGACTCGGCTTGTCTACTTCGAGAGCTTCGAAGACGTTCGCAACGCGATCGAGCGAGAGAAGCAGATCAAAGCTTGGACTTGTGCCAAGGCCTTGCGCTAGTCGAATCCACGAATCCTAAATGGGATGATCTGTCGCGAGAGTGGGATCAGCCGCAGACGTTTCGGTTTACGCCGAAAATCACGTAGGGCGCGGCTCGAGGAGGCTCGATCAATCGGGTATGCCGCACGCAAGAACCAAGGTCCCTCGCTTCGCTCGGGATGACAATCCCTTTAACGCCCCGATTCGCCAATTGCCATCCCACCCCAGCCCGCATAGAATCTTCTATTCAGCCCCGGTTCCTGTGAGGATGATTGCATAAGGGCCTAGCTATCTATCCCGGTTCGTTTGATCCGCCTACCAACGGGCATCTCGATCTGATCGAGAGGGGCGCCAAGATTTTTGAGGAACTAGTGGTCGCGATCCTGCGGAACTCGGAGAAAAGTCCGATGTTTAGCGTGGCCGAACGGTTGGAAATGTTGCGGGAGCTCACTGCGAGTCTGTCGAACGTGCGCATCGATACCTTTGACGGACTCATGGTCGAGTATGCGAAATCCATGCAGGCGACTTGCATTCTGCGCGGCATCCGGGCCATCAGCGACTACGAATATGAGCTGCAGATGGCGCTGATGAATCGCAAACTCGAACCCACGCTGGAGACGGTTTTCATGATGCCTGCCGACAAATATTCTTACGTCAGCTCACGCCTGGTGCGCGAAGTCGCACAGGCGGGCGGACCCGTGAAAGGGCTGGTTCCGGAAGTGGTGGAGCAGCGGCTGCACGAAAAACTCGACCCTGCCTATAAGTTGGGCGATGCCCGCATGATTGAGGTTCTCGATCGAAGAGAATTAGCTCGAAAAGAAAAGAAAAGGAAAAAGAAGGCATGACCACGGCGACCACCGAAGCGCTGAAACTCACCGACCGGATCAATCGCATTGAGCCCTCAGCCACCATGGCAGTTGTGGCGGAGGCTGACAAGCTGCGCGCACAGGGCATCGATGTGGTCGACTTCGGTGCCGGCGAACCGCACTTCGCTACGCCCCAGCACATCAAAGATGCAGCTATTGCCGCGATTCAGGGCAACTTCACCAAATATACCGCCGTGCCCGGCACGCCCGAGTTGCGCGACGCGATCGTGCACCGTCATGCAATCGATTTCGATTCCGATTACCGTCGTGAGGAGGCTATCGCCTCGACCGGCGGCAAGAATGCGCTGTTCAACGCGATTCAGGTACTCGTCGATCACGGCGACGAAGTAATTCTGCCGGTACCTTACTGGGTTTCGTTCAAGGACATTGTGCGCTATGCGGGCGGCGAGTGCGTGTTGCTGCAATCCGACGAGTCGCAGGGCTTCCGCGTCACTGCAGAGATGGTCGCGAGGCTGATCACTCCGCGGACCAAAGTCATCATTCTGAATTCTCCTTCCAATCCCTCCGGCGCGGTGATGAGCGCGGAAGACTTAACCGAAGTTGTCCGCCTCGCTCACCAGCGTGGAATCTGGGTACTCTCTGACGAATGTTACGTCTACCTGAACTACACCAGCAGGAATTTTTCCGTGGGATCGCTGCGCGAATTCAAGGAACGCATTGTGGTACTGGGCTCGCTCTCGAAAACTTATGCGATGACGGGCTGGCGCCTGGGCTACGCACTCGGTCCAATCGCGGTGGTAAGCGCGATGTCGAAGTTGCAGAGCCAGTCCACTTCGAATCCGACATCAATCGTGCAGAAGGCCGCTGTGGCGGCGCTTAAAGGGCCGCAAGAGTGTGTCGAACAGATGCGGCGGGAATACATCGGGCTTCGCGACCACGTAGTAAAAGGCCTGCGCTCGATTCCGGGTGTGACTTGCACTTTACCGGAAGGCGCATTCTACGCCTACCCGAACATCTCCGCATTTCTGGGGCGCGGCAACGTGAAATCGGCAGCGGACGTGGCTGGGAGGCTGCTGCGCGAGGCACACGTGGCCACCGTGCCTGGAGAAGGATTCGGCACAGGCGACCATGTCCGCGTTTCGTACGCGACCTCGAAGGCGGAACTGGATCGCGGATTGGAACGCATGCGGAAATTTTTCTCCGCGCTGTAGTCGCGGATTTCAGACTTTATTTGAGGATTTCACTTCGGCCAAGGCCGTCCCTACGCGAACGGCCTTTTTCGTTGATCGCCTTTTATGGGCAATCTATATCCATTCTTGATGCTTCCAGCGTTCGACCCGCGGCCGTGGGGCGCGTTTGATTTATCGCCGATTTATCCCAATCGCAAGTTTGAGGAAAAGATTGGCGAGGCCTGGCTCACCGGCGACGCTTGCCAAATAGCGAATGGCCCGCTTATCGGGCAGACGCTGGCGCAAGTAAGTCAGCGGTATCAGCGCGAGCTTGTAGGCGATGCCGCGCTTGACGCTCATCGTTTTCCCTTACTGCTGAAATTTCTCTTTCCGCATGAGAAGCTCTCGGTGCAGGTTCATCCCGATGACGCGCAAGCGCGCCGCGTAGGCGAGCCTTGGGGCAAAACCGAGTGCTGGTATGTGGCGCACGCAAAGCCAGGAGCGCAAATCGCCTTAGGATTGAAGCCCGGCGTGACCGTTGCGCGGTTGGAGCAAGCGATCCATGGAAAGGGCGCCGAAGACTTGCTGAACTGGCTCAACGTCTATACCGGCGACATGATTTATGTTTGCGGCGGGACTGTGCACACGCTGGGCCCCGGCTCGGTGATTGTCGAAACCCAACAACAGTCCGACACAACCTATCGTTTGTATGATTACGGAAGGCCGCGCGAACTGCACTTGAAAGACGGACTGGCTGCGGTGAAATTAAAAGTCGCATCCGGAAAGGTGGTGAGGCCGGCTCCAACGCAGATTCCTCGCAGTAAGAACCGCGAGGCTTCGCTGGTAGCGGCTCCGTACTTTGTCGTGGATATGTTCGAGATCAAAGACCCGCAGCAACTGAGCACACAAGAAGATTCGGGAAAGAGTTCAGTGCAGATTCTTGTGGCCGTGGAGGGTTGCGGGGTAGTTGAAGCGGCTGGTGCGGAGCCCGTAACGTTGACGAAGGGCGACGCGGTAGTCGTTCCGGCGTCGTTGGAGAAGTTTACGGTGCGCCCGCAGTGGACGCTGGAATTTCTGAAGGCGCGTGTCCCAGGTGCAGCACTGCCCGAACCGGAAACACGAATGTAGCTTGAAATCCGAAACTGCGTGACAAGAATTGCGTAATAGCGACTGGCTATCAACGACTGGCTATCAAGGATTGACTAACAACGATTGACTAACAAATCAAACTTCTATCCTGTAATCCTCGCCGGTGGACGAGGTACGCGCTTCTGGCCGCTGAGCCGCAAGAAACGGGCCAAGCAGTTGCTCGCCCTCGATGGCAAGCAAACCATGATTCAGCAAACGGTGGCGCGGCTGCTGCCGCTGGCCTCGCCGAAGCGGTTCTGGGTCATTACCAACGACGATCTCCGTCCCGCAATTTTGAAGCAGCTTCCCAGATTGCCGAAGCCGCAAGTGCTGGCTGAGCCGATAGGGCGCAACACTGCACCTGCCATTGGGCTGGCTGCGTTTATTCTGCTGCGGAGGGATCCCGATGCGGTTATTGGAATGTTTCCATCAGACCATGTAATCGCCGATGAGAAAACTTATCGTGCGACGATTGCACGCGCAGTCGAGATCGCAGCCGAGGGCGAAAACATCGTAGTCCTCGGCATTCCGCCAACGCGCCCTGAAACCGGATACGGCTACATCGAGGCGGGAGCAACTTTCACTGGAAACGTGCTTCGAGTGCAACGCTTCACTGAGAAGCCGGACGTTGAAACGGCCGCCGCATTCGTGGCTGCAGGGAATTATTTCTGGAACAGCGGGATGTTTTTGTGGAGCGCTCGCACCCTGGCCGATGCCCTGCGCGAGCATCTTCCCAAGACGGCGTCCATTCTGGAAGAGATCGCTGCCTCATATGGCACACAAAAGTTCGCGCCCTCATTCCGCAGGCTGTATCGCAAATGCGAAAACATCAGCATCGATTATGCCGTGCTTGAGCCGCGGTCGGCGAAAGGCGAGCAGGCCGGAAATATTTTTTGCCTCCCTGCCGATTTCGGGTGGAACGATCTGGGCTCATGGACCGCGCTGCACGAGCATCACACGGCCAAAAGCAGTCCCGCTGAAGGCAACGTCGTTTCCGGCGCGGGCGTGTTTCTGTTGAATGCCCGCGGCAACTACGTGCATGCTCCTGGAAAGTTTGTCGCGGCGATCGGCGTGAACGATCTGGTGGTGGTCGAAACCCCGGACGCCTTGCTGATCACCACGCGGCAGCGCGCGCAGGACGTTGGTAAAGTGGTGACGTATTTAGACGGAAAGAAGCTGCATAGACTGGTATAAAAAATGGTCAGTGGCTAGTGATCAGTTCCGGGCCCAGTCCTCGCGCGCACAAGATTTTACTGACCACTAGCCGCTGATCACTGACTCCTGATCCTCCATGTCTCAAGAAATCAAGTTCGGAACCGACGGCTGGCGCGGCATCATCGCCGACGACTTTACCTTCGACAACGTCCGCCGCGTCGCCGGCGCAATCGCTTCTTACGTGTTGCAATACGAAGACGCCCAGCGTGGAGTCTTCATCGGCTATGACACGCGTTTCGCTTCGCAGCCCGCGGCCCAGGCCGCCGCGGAGGTAATTGCCATGGCTGGAATCCCAGCGAAGCTGGCCAACGATTACACTCCCACTCCGGCTGTGTCCTATGCGGTGAAAAGCAATCACGCTGCAGGCGGAGTGATGATCACCTCCAGCCACAATCCCTGGAACTGGAACGGAGTGAAGTTCAAAGCAAGGTTTGGCGGCTCCGCCACTCCGGCGATCATGAAGAGAGTGGAAGAAGAGTTGCGCGCCGGTGCGATGCCACGAGGCGTGAAAGCGACCATCGAGGAGACCGACCTCAAGACGCCTTACACCGCTGCGGTCTGCGGCTTCGCCGATCTGGATCTGATCCGCAAGGCCAAGTTCAAGCTCGCAATCGATTCCATGTACGGCTCCGGTCGTGGAATTCTCGCTGGAATCTTTCACGCTTGCGGAGTAAAGCACGTCGCTATCCGTGAAGAAGTGAATCCGCTCTTCCCCGGTATCAATCCCGAGCCCATCGAGCCGCACATTTCTCTTCTGCAGCAAACGGTGATAAGCGAGAAGTGCGATGCCGGTCTGGCCACAGACGGCGATGCCGACCGCATTGGTGCGGTCGCCGAGGACGGAAGCTTCGTGGATTCGCACAAAATATTCTGCGTCCTGCTGCATTGGCTGCTCGAACGCAAGAAGTGGCCGGGAGACGTGGTGCGTGCCTTCAACACTACGCGCATGCTCGATCGTATTGCCGCGAAGTATGGACGGAAACTTTACGAAACGCAGATTGGATTTAAGTACATCGCGGACCTGATGATGGAGCACGACATTCTGATCGGCGGCGAGGAATCTGGCGGCATCGGCTACTCGCGCTTTCTTCCGGAGCGCGACGGCATTTTGAATTGCCTGCTGCTGGCCAATGTGATGGCGGAAGAGGGTAAACCGCTCGGCCAGTTGGTTGCGGATTTGCAACGCGAGTTCGGTCCGCATTACTACGGCAGGCGCGATCTGCACGTTGCCGAGGAGTTGAAGCAGAACGCCATTCAGCGCGCCCGAGCCGAAGAAACGCAAAGCCTGGGACGCTATCGTGTGCTGAGAAAAGAAAATCTCGATGGCATCAAATTCTTCCTCGATGCACCCACGAACGGCAACGGAGCCGAAGCCTGGATCCTCTTCCGCGCCTCGGGAACAGAGCCGCTGCTGCGCGCGTATGCGGAAGCCTCATCGCCGGAGTTGGTGACGGAAATCCTGACAGCTGCCGAAGCTTTCGTCAGGAGCGGCAGCTAGGGCACGCGAATCGTGCCGGAAGCCCCCCACTCAACGCGGCGGTAATGCGATACTTAATCACTGGCCATGACTTTTGATGGAAGCCCATCCTCGATCGCAGACGACTCGCCCGAGGCCCGCCGCTATAATCGCATCCACCGCTGGCTGGGCCTCGCCGATTTTGTCCTGGGTGCGGCCTTTCTGGTGTTTCTGCTGGTGACCGGTTGGACGGTCTGGTTGCGCGATCTCGCCCTGCGCAGGGGATTCCAAAACTACACGCTGGGCGTATTTCTCTACCTCTTCTTTCTGCTTTTCATCAGCAAGGCTCTGGGCTTTGGACTCGATTACTACGGATTCCGGCTGGAGCAAAAATTCCAGCTCTCCAATCAAAAATTTCGCTCCTGGCTCTGGGACGAAGCCAAGAGTTTTCTTGTAGGACTGGTATTGGCATCGATCGTCGTGGAGTTGCTCTATTCCATGATTCGACAATTCCCGCAGCATTGGTGGATCTTCACCTGGGCGCTGTTCATGGGATTGTTTATCGTACTGGCACAGCTTGCCCCCGTGGCCCTGTTGCCGATCTTTTACAAGTTCGAACCGCTGGAGAATGAAGACCTGCGGCGTCGTCTCGTTCTGCTCAGTGAGCGCGCGGGCACCCGGGTACGTGGTGTTTACCGCTGGAAGCTTTCTGAGAAGAGCAAGAAAGCGAATGCGGCTCTCACCGGACTCGGCAGCACTCGGCGCATCATCCTTGCCGACACACTGCTCGATAACTATGGTCCCGAGGAAATCGAAGCGGTGCTTGCCCATGAACTCGGTCATCACGTCCACCGGCACATCTTGAAAAGTATTGTGGTGCAAGCCGGAATTACCTTGCTTGGTTTCTGGGCGGCGAACTGGGTGCTGCACTATGCCGTCGATCATCACATGTTCGAGGAGCTTTCCGACTTTGCGAACTTGCCCCTGCTGGCCATTACTGCGACCGCGCTATCGCTCCTGCTCATGCCGGCGCTCAATGCGTACTCGCGCTACAACGAGCGGCAGGCCGACCGCTATGCTTTCGAATCCATCGTGAGCGTGGAGCCGTTCATTTCATCGATGAATAAACTCGCGCAGCAGAACCTGGCGGAGCGTACACCTTCAAGGTGGGTCGAAGTATTGTTTCACTCCCATCCCGCGATCTCGAAGCGCGTGGCGGCCGCGGAGGCCTGGAGCCGGGCGCAGAGCGTGAGTCCTCAACTGTAAGATCACCATCGATCGAGCGTTCGAGTGACAATGCGATCAGCGCCGTCGAAGAATCTCTGTTACGCACTGAAGATCTTCTTCCGTATCCACGCCCACCGAATCGTGCGGCGTCTCGCCCACACAAATCGGGATTCCATTCTCGAGAAACCGCAGCTGCTCCAGCCGTTCACTCTTTTCCAACATGGATTCCGCCTGGCTCACAAAGAGATCGAGCGCAGCTTTGCGGTATGCATAGAGGCCCAGATGCTTGAAGTAGCGCGGTCCAGTGGCGTCACGGTCGAAGGGAATCGTAGCGCGTGAAAAGTAGAGGGCGTTTCCGTTTGGCGCAGTCACAACTTTGACAGCATTGGGATTGTTAATTTCTCCGGCCGGACACGGTGTCTTCAACGTACCCACCTGGACGTCTGGATCCTCCATCACTTCAAGCAGGGTCGCGATCTGCTCCAGGCGCACAAGCGGTTCATCGCCTTGCACGTTGAGATAAACATCCGCAGCGATCGAGCTCGCAATTTCGTGCACCCGTTCGGTTCCGCTGCGGTGATCGGTCGAAGTCATCTCAGCTTTCCATCCCTGTTTGCGACAAGCCTCCAGGATCTCTGCGGAATCTGTTGCGATAATCACGTCGGAGAGCAGGGACGACGAACGCACCGCCTCATACACCCAGCCCACTAGCGGTTTCCCGGCGATCTCACGGAGCATTTTACGCGGCAACCGCGTCGATGCCAGTCGAGCAGGTATTACGGCAATGGTTTGCATGCGAGGATTAGTTTCCAGTTTCCTGCAGCAACTGGCAAGTGTCGAATCCTTCCTGCGGTGCCAGGTCCTCATACGTGGCAGAGCTGCTTGCGGGGAGCCAAATCGTTATAAACATTCTGCAATTGAATGGCATCCAAGCAAACCGAGGGGATATTAGAACCGAGGAGATATGAAATGAAAGCGCTTGGCGCAGCCATCCTGTCCGTGATATCGGTCCAAATAGGTCCGAACATGTGCAAGGCGACTGCCGGTAACTAAAAGGCCATACAGAAAATACCGTATCGAAACGCAGCCTCAGCGACTCATAAAATCCGCTAAGCTTAGAATGGGTGGCGCGTGTTGAAATTCCTCTTCTGAGTTTGTTCGTAATTGAAAGGAGCAAATCGTGATTCAACGGATTGGAAAAACAGCAGTGGCAGCCGTAATGGTGGCGGCGCTTTCGTGGTTCGTTGCAGCGCCCCTGGCGCATGCCGACGACCGGTCGCACTGCCAGCACGCGATCGAGAAAGCAGAAGCCAGACTCGACAAAGCCATCCGCGACAACGGCGAGCGCAGCCGCCAGGCTGAAGACCGCCGGCACGACTTAAATGCCGAACGCCAGCGTTGCTGGGAGCAACACCACCAGTGGTGGAACGGCAAAGAACATCGCTGGGAAACCGAGCAGAACTGGGATCATGATAATCATCACTGATCAGCAGTGCTCCGCATCGAGTGGGATAGTGAACTCCCAAGCTTAATTGGGAGTTCCAATCCTCCTTCGCGCTTTTTGCGCTGTGAAGCAATAGAAATTGCGTCCAACGGCTGGAAATCCACACCGACCCAGAATTTGTTCCGTAAGGATCTTTCTCCCGTACATCCCTTGCAAAGATAAAGATAAAGCTCAACAACAAACGACCGGCGACCGTTAGCTGATAGAATTTTCAGTCGCTCCTCTATTCATAATTTGTTAAAGGGATCGCATGTCCACGAGCACCGCCAAGATTCAGCGCGCGATACTCAGCGTCACCGACAAAACCAGCCTGGTAGCCTTCGCGCGCCAACTTTCTGATCTCGGTATAGAACTCATCTCCACCGGAGGGACGGCTAAACTGCTGTGCGACTCGGGCATCGCGGTGAAAGACATCTCCGAACTCACTGGATTTCCTGAAATTCTCGATGGCCGCGTGAAAACATTGCATCCCAGGGTGCATGGCGGCATTCTGTATCGCCGCGAGAATACAGTACACACTGCTACGGTCGCCGAGCACGGCATCCTGCCAATCGACATGGTCGTGGTAAATCTGTACGCCTTCGAAAAAACTGCTTCCAAGGCGGACGTCACTTTCGAAGAGTTGATCGAAAATATCGACATTGGCGGGCCATCCATGATCCGCTCCGCTGCCAAGAATTTCCGCGATGTTGCCGTCGTTACGTCACCGGCTAGTTATGCGGCGATCGTGGAGGAACTCAACCAGTCCGGCGGTAAACTCTCTCTCGAAACGAAATGGAACCTGGCGCAGAAAGCTTTTGCCACCACAGCCGCGTATGACTCCGCCATTGCCTCCACGCTTGAGCGCATTCCCGACGTCCACAATTTTCGACTGCACACTGCCGAAGAACCCTTTCCACAAATCCTGCGCCTGTCCTTCAACAAAATCCACGATCTCCGCTATGGCGAGAATCCTCACCAGAGGGCTGCCATGTACTCAGACGGCTCCGGCGTCGGCGTCGCCAATGCCCGCCAGATACAGGGCAAGGAGCTTTCCTACAACAACATTGTCGACGTGCAGGCTGCCTGGGACCTCGCCCAGGAATTCATCGAACCCGAACTCGATCAACCCTTCTGCGCGATCATCAAACACACCAACCCTTGCGGAGCCGCGACTGGCAAGACTCTAGCCGAAGCCTACAAGCGAGCCCTGGAATGCGATCCCGTGTCGGCATTCGGCGGCGTAATTGGGGTGAATCGGCCAATCGACGGCGAAGCCGCCGAAGAGATGCACAAACTCTTTCTAGAAGTGATCGCTGCCCCTGGATTCGATGACGTTGCCAAAGCCCGGTTTGCAACCAAGAAAAATCTGCGCTTAATCGAAGTCACGGCCGCTCCACCCAAGTGGGTGTTGAAAAACATCTCTGGCGGAATTCTCTTGCAGGATGACGACTCTCGTCCGCTGCGGGACGTTGACCTGAAAGTCGTCACCCAACGTACCCCGACTCCCGAAGAAACCCGCGCGCTTCTGTTCGCCTGGAAGGTCTGCAACTACGTGAAGTCCAATGCCATTGTCTACGCCCGTGAGGGACAGACCGTCGGCATCGGCGCCGGCCAGATGAGCCGCGTCGATGCAGCCAAAATCGGTGCGATGAAAGCGCGACTGCCTCTGCAGGGCACGGTCGCGGCCTCCGACGCATTTTTCCCTTTTCCTGACGGTGTTGAAGAAATCGCCAAGGCGGGCGCAACCGCGATCATTCAACCCGGCGGCTCGCAGCGCGATCCAGAAGTCATCGCGGCCGCCGATCGCCTAGGTGTGGCCATGATATTCACCGGGGTCCGCCATTTCCGTCACTAGGAACCTTTGCTTCCTCTGCGGTAAAATGCTTTTCAGTCGCCCGTTTCCGATCGATTACTCGTTCCTTTACCAAACTTGACAATCGCACACACCAACCCCTCGGTCCCTGTACCTCTGGCCGCGTTTGTGCCCACGGAACGCGCGTGTTTTTCCCCAATAAGGCGCGGGCCGGGTTAGAATTAAGGAACACCAACCCGACTGGTTTTGCATCCAATGATTATGGTTTCGGGTAGGGCGCGCGGCAGTAGCAAGACCAAGTCCGATAAAACAATTCCAGCATAGTCAGGTCGAGCATGAATAGAATTTTTCGCGTTGTTTTGATTTTTTCTTCTTTCGCAGTGGCTGCGGCAGCGCAAACCGGCCCGTCTTCCCAGGCGGACCCAAAGTCGGACCAATCGAAGCCGGCTCAGTCCTCGCCCTCCAAGGCGGATCGCGCTACCGCCTATTACCACTACACGCTCGCGCACATATACGAAGAGCAGGTCACAATTTACGGCCGCAGCGAGTTGGCCAATAAGGCCATGGAAGAATACCGCCTTGCCATCGAGTCTGATCCCTCATCCGAATTCCTTACTTCTGCGCTCGCCGAACTTTACGTCAAAACTGGACGAATCCGCGACGCCGTCCTCGAAGCCCAAGACATTATCAAACGCGATCCCAACAATTTGGAGGCGCACAAATTACTAGGCCGGATTTATCTTCGTTCGCTCGGCGATATGCCTGGCGGCGGCAACGGATCCGACAATGTGCTTAAGCTAGCCATCGAGCAATACGAAATGATCGTGAAGATCGAGCCCAATAATGTTGACGACCATCTTCTGCTCGGCCGCCTCTATCGCCTCAACAATGACTTGCAGAAAGCGGAAAGCGAACTCAAGACCGCGGTCAAGCTCGATCCTGACTCCGAAGAAGCCGTCACCACGCTCGCTTTGCTCTACACGGACGAGGGCGACACCGCTCATGCCCTGCAAGTTCTCAGTGCGGTCCCCGATGCGGGACGCTCGGCCAAGCTGTACGCCGCACTGGGCGCGACTTACGAGCAGCGCAAAGATTACAAGAGTGCGATCGACGCCTACAAACACGCCATCCAGTTGGATCGCGACAATCTCGATGCGATTCGTGGCCTCGCCGAAAACCTCTTGAACGATGGGCAGATCGATGCCGCTCTCGATCAGTACAGAGTAATCGCCGACGCCAATCCCGAAGACGCGCAGACTTATCTCCGCATCTCGGAGATCTACCGCCGCCAGGGTAAGTACGAGGATGCCCTCGATAGCCTGAAGAAGGCGCAAGCGATGGTCCCCGACGCTTTGGAAGTCCCCTACAACATCGCGGTGGTTTACCAGGCGCAGGGACGCTATGACGAAGCCGCCAAGATTTTGCAGGATCTGCTGAAAAAAACGGAGAAGCCAGATAACAGTTACTCGCAGTCGGACCGCAATAATCGCGGAATCTTCATCGAGCGCCTCGGCATGGTCTATCGCGACCAGGAGAACTATCCAGCCGCAGTAGAAGCGTTTCGCAAGATGATCCCGCTCGGCGACGAAAACGCGCGCACCGGGTATCAGGACGTCATCGATACCTACCGCGAGGCCAAGCAGTGGCCAGAAGCTACCGCCGCCGCGAAAGAGGCTCTGCAAAAATTGCCCAATGATCGCGAATTGCGCATGGTGCTGGATGCTCAACTCGCCGACACCGGTGATCCCGAGAAGCCTCTGGCCGATGTACGCTCGCTGCTCAAAGGCACGCCTGAAGATCGTGACGTCTACCTGCGGCTGGCAATCATGAACCAGCGTCTGAAGCGGTGGAGCGATGCGGAAGAGGCTCTGAACAAGGCCGAACAGCTGTCGACCAAGCCCGAAGACAAAGAGTACGTTTATTTTCTCCGCGGTTCTACGTATGAGCGTGAAAAAAACTACGATGAAGCCGAGGTGGAATTCAAGAAAGTGCTCGCCGTCAACCCGCAGAGTGCCGCGACCCTCAACTATCTGGGTTACATGAACGCCGACCGCGGTGTGCAGCTCGAAGAATCGCTCAACTACATTAAGGCAGCTGTCAGCCTCGAGCCCACGAACGGCGCATATCTGGATTCTCTGGGATGGGCCTATTTCAAACTTGGAAAATATGACCTGGCGGAAGAGAGCTTGAACAAAGCGTCTTTGCACATGGGTTCCGATCCCACGGTTCAGGATCACCTGGGCGACCTCTATCAGAAGACCGGCCGCCTGAAGCTGGCCGCGGCGCACTGGGAGCGAGCCGTCGCAGAGTGGAATAAGACCGTATCTTCAGAAGTAGATGGCGAACTTTTTGCGGCCACGCAAAAGAAACTCGATGCCGCCAAGGTCCGCCTGGCTAAAGAAGACACAGATAAGCGATAAGTGATAAGCGATAAGCGATAAGCGGTAGTTGGTACGCAGTCCCTAGCGCTTGGTGTCCTGCGACTCACAACTAGGTACTACGTACTGCCTCTCTGTTAAACTTTGGAGATGCTGGCCGGCTACGCCGTGCATGTGGAAGGTTCCCGCGGCCGCCGCTTCCCTGAGCCGCCGCATCCCTACCGCAACGACTTTCAGCGCGACCGCGATCGCGTCATTCACGCCCGCGCTTTTCGCCGACTCGAAGATAAGACCCAGGTTTTTACTCGCCGTTATTCCGACCACTTCCGCAATCGCCTTACCCATACCATCGAAGTAGCGCAGATTACCCGCACCGTGGCTGCCGCACTCAATCTCAATGTGGATCTTGCCGAAGCGCTTGCGCTCGTGCACGATCTCGGCCATCCTCCGTTCGGCCATGCGGGCGAAAAAGCACTTGACGCGGCCATGCGCGCCCATGGCCTGTTCTTCGATCACAACCTGCACGCCTTGCGTATCGTGGAAGACTTCGAACAGCGCTACGCCGCCTTTCGCGGGCTGAACCTCACGTTCGAGGTTCGCGAAGGCATCATCAAGCACTCGTGTGATTATGACCCTGCGAAGCATCCTGAGCTTGCGGAATATCTTCTCGAGCAGCGGCCTCCGCTCGAAGCCCAACTCATCGACTTGACCGATGAGATCGGGTACAACACGGCCGATTTGGATGACGGCTACGAGGCCCATCTTCTGACGCTGGAACAGATTCGCGCCGGCCTGCCGGTCTTTGAACGCTTCTTTCGTGAAATCGAAGAAACTTATCCCGACGTTCCCGACAAATTGAAATTCAACGAAGCCCTCAAAGGAGTGTTCAACCGACTGGCCGATGATTTGATTACCAACACGCAAGCGCGGCTGCGCCAAACGGGAATTGAAACTCTAACAAACATCCGTCTGTACCCGAAGCGCATCGCCGCATTAAGCCCCGCAGTTGAAGCCGAGCGCAAACAGATCAAGGATTTCCTATACGAAAATCTCTACTACAGCCCGTCGCTGGCCGGAGAAAAAGACGACGCTGAACGCATTGTCACCGAGTTGTTCGACTTCTGGATGAAGAACCCCGCAGCCCTGCCGCACTACTACCACGAGAAAGCCAGCCAGGAATCGCTGCCCCGTGTGGTCTGCGATTACATCGCTGGCATGACTGATCACTTCATCGCCGAACAGTATGAAAAGTATTGCGGAGGGAATTAATGCGAACGAAGTTCACTTGCCTGCCGCCACCGCCGCCACGACGTCAAACAGAATCTTCGGTCCCCGCCGCACTTCTTCCACGCGAATCCGTTCGTCGTTGCCGTGTTCCGTGTTCCCTTCCTCCTCGGTAGCCGTATATGGAGTGAAGCCGTACGCCTCTATGCCCAGCGGCCGGTAGCGCTGATTCTCCGTGTAGCCGCTCGTGATGTGCGGTACCACTGGCGTGCCTGGAAAATATTTTCCCGAGACTTTGCGAATGGCCTCGTACAACTTTGTGTTCGTCGGCGAGTAATTCGCCTGCCGAAACTCCGCATTCAGCGGTTCAACCGTGACGTTGGGATCATCCACCACTCGCCGGATCTGTTCCAGCAGTGCCCTCGGATCTCCACCGGGCAGAATGCGAACGTCTAGGTTCGCCCAAGCCTCTGATGGAATCACATTAGTCTGCTCTGAGCCGCCCATCATGGTGAGCGAGAGGGTGTCGCGTAGCAAGAAGTTCAGCGATTCATCTTTCTCCACGTCCTGCCGAAACTTTTTATCTTCGATCGCGGTGCGAATGTTGCGATAGGCGTGCGCTTCTTCGGGCGGCTCGTATGGAGCCATGTCACGCAGAAATTCCTCCACCACCGGCAGCAAACGCAGCGGTGTGCGATAGGCAAGAATGCGCTCCAGCGCACGCACCAGGCGATTCGGCGCTGAATCCGGAATCGGCCGCGAAGCATGCCCTGGACGCCCGTGCGCTACAACATGCAGCCAAAACGTGGTCTTCTCACCTACGTCAACGCCCACGTATTTCACCTTGCCGTTCTCCAGTAGGTTCTCGCCACCTTCATTGATTAGAAATTCCGCGTTCTCGAGCAGGTCGCGCTGATTAGCAATAAACCAGTCAGTGCCGGTTCCCTCCGCTTCCTCGTCCGCGACGGCCAGGAAAATTACATCGCGGTCAAGTTCGATCTTCTCGCGCTCCAGCATCACCATCACGACCAACTGCGCCAGCCCTTCATCTTTCATATCCTGCGCTCCGCGGCCCCATAGCCAGCCATCTTTGATTTCGCCGCTGAATGGTGGAACCTTCCAGTGCGCCGCATCGCTGGTGACTACATCCATATGGTTCAGCAAGATGATTGGCCGCTGGCCTTGTGCCGTCTCGTGTGGCAGGCGGGCCCACAGATCGCCGCGTCCTGGCGCGTATTCGAAGACACGATTCTCGATGCCTTCCTCATCGAGAATCCTTTTATAAAAAGCCACGGCGCGCATCTCGTGCCCTGGAGGGTTCGTAGTATCGATGCGCAAATACTCTTGCATCCACGCCAAAGCCAGATCGGAATACTTTTGCAAGTGATCCGCTGGTATCTGGGAAGAAGCCAGCGCCGCGGACGGCTCCTCCGCTTCCCTGGCAGGAGAATCTTCGGCGAAAGCCCGGTGCAGCGGACTTAACAAGACAGCGGCCGCCGTCAGCATGAACATTCTCTTTCGAAACATCGCCCTCCAAACTCCCGCCTGAAATCCAGCAGGGAACTGCGCATGTTTCAGACCGTTCTGTCCCAAATCACCCTCCCCTGGCTCAACAACACACGCAGTTTTTATATCAGGTTTGCCAAAATTACCCTCCGGGAGTCGGCTGGGCTATCCCCTGCGCTAGCTTGGGGGTACAATGTCTATGGATATCAAGGCTTTAGCGCTCCAACCTCGTATGCGCGTTTGGCATCCGACCTGTATGAAAGAGTGCAGGCGCCAGCAGGCTCGCGGCGCAGGTTTTTTAGATTCAGAGGTATGTGTTGCGTCAGCGCATGCCGGCAAAGCGATCAGCGCTTGCTTTCGTCGTATGTTTTCTGGGACGCAATTAAATCACGGAACGCGCCCGTTTCGGCGTGCTGGAGTGGAGCCCCCATACGCTCCCCAAAATTGGAGGAAGTTTCTTATGAATACTCGCATTTTGATTTCTCTGCCTTTGGCCGGAGTGCTGGCATTTCCAGCCTTCGCCCAAACTTCGTCTCCCCAGACTCAATCCGGTCAGTCGACCACATCGCAGACGACTCAGTCGACCGATACCGCCACCGGCAAACAGCCCTTACAACCCCCCAGCCGCGAGGGTTTCTGGGGCCGTGTGAATCCATTTGCCCGCAAGAATTATGTGAAGTGGCAAACTGAGCCCATCCGGGACCGCATCAACGAACTCGACGACCTGACCGCTGCCAACAGCAAGTCGATTAAAGATACGGATGCGCGCGCCCAAGCTGGCATAAAGATGGCTTCGGACAAGGCTAACGAAGCCGATCAGCACGCCATCGACGCCGGCAACAAGGCGAGCATGGCGCAGCAGAGCGCACAACAGGCTTCCACCCGTATCCAGACCGTGGAAACCGTGGTCAGCAACATCGATCAATATAAGGCATCGAACCAGACCGAAATTCGCTTCAAGCCCGGCCAAACTGTCCTCAGCAAGAACGCCAAGGACGCACTCGACGAGATGGCGAATACCGTAAAGGGACAGAAGGGTTACATTATCGAAGTGCAGGGCTTCTCTTCTGGCCGAGGCCAAGTCGCAATTTCGAACTCGCAGAAAATGGCTGAGTCCGTAGTCCGCTACATGGTGCTCAATCACGACATTCCGGTTTACCGGATTTACCTCGTGGGTATGGGCAATGCCCCGGTCGCCGGTGAGGACCAGGATGCGAAGACTAAGCGCATCAGCGGCGGTCGCGTGGAAATCAGCCTGTTGAAGAATGACCTGGAACAGCTCTCCAGCAATTCTGGTGCTCCGACGACAACGGGAGACCAGCAACAGCAACCGAAGTAATAATCGAGTCCGATCGCGTTCGGGACCAAGGGCGCCTCGCCCGCAAGTCCCTCCCCCAAAACAAAGCCCCTCGCTTAGGCGAGGGGCTTTGTCGTGTCAGAGTCGGACTGGATCTGTTAGCCGGGATGGTGGTGGAAATGAAGCAGCAACACGTGGGCGACAAAGCCCACAACGAACCACGTTGCCGCCTCCAGTATTCTTTTGAATCTTGGCGTCATGCCCAAAGAACACATTTACTCTCAGCTCCGTGCCAGTCGCACAGCCCTGGAATTCAGCTTCGATAATCTGCCGGCTTAATGCCCAGATTGTCCAGCTTCGACTGGAGCGTTGTGCGTTTCAAACCCAGGCGCGCGGCCGCGCCGTCAGCGCCGCCCAGCTTACCACGGCATTCTCTAAGAGCGCGAACCACCCGTTCGCGCTCATGTTCGCGCAGGCTGTCGTCCATCCTGCCATGGCCGCCATCCACGTTGGTCTGCAATTCGGAGAGCGGCGCCTGCAAAACCGAGCCTGGAGTAAGTATCACGGATCGTTCCACGAAATTTTCTAATTCCCGGATGTTGCCCGGCCACCCCCATCGCACCAAAATTTCCATGGTTTTTGACGGGATGCTGGTAATGGACTTTTGCATCTGCGTGGCAAATTTGCGCACGAAATACTCGATGAGCGGCCGAATGTCCTCGCGCCGCTCCCGCAACGGTGGGATGAGGATGGGAAATACGTTGAGACGGTAATACAAGTCGCTACGAAACTCGCGCGCTTTCACACTCTGCAGCAGGTCCCGGTTGGTCGCCGCAAGAAGGCGAAAATCGACCTTCAACGTCGAGGTGCCTCCGAGGCGTTCAAACTCGTGGTCCTGAAGCACGCGCAGCAGCTTGGGCTGCAGACTCAGAGGAATCTCGCCAATCTCGTCGAGAAAAAGCGTGCCTTGATCGGCCAGTTCCAGGCGACCGATTTTGCGGGCTACGGCGCCGGTGAAGGCACCTTTCTCATGGCCGAACAACTCACTTTCCAGCAAGCCTGAAGGAATGGCCGCGCAGTTCAGCTTGATGAAGCTGCTACTGCGGCGTCCACTCAGACGATGGAGCGCGCGTGCGACCAACTCCTTGCCCGTGCCGGTCTCGCCCAGCAACAGCACCGTGGCGTCGCTGGGCGCGACCTTGGCCACCTTTTCCATCACATCTTTCAAGGCCCGGCTGCTCCCGATGATTTCTCCGAACCCGAGTTCACTGTCGATCGATTGTTCCAAGTAAAGCTTTTCTTCCGACAGTTTCTCTTTGGCCTGGCGAAGTTCTTCTGTGACCTCCTGTAGTTGGGCTACGGTCCGGCGTAAGTCCTCCTCCGCTTTTCGTCGAGACTCCTCCGCCTTCATTTTTTCTGTGACGTCCCGCTGGATGCCCCAAGCGCGCACCAGCATTCCATTTTCGACCGCACCAATCATGCTGTTAAGGAAGACTTTGGGATTGCCATGAATATCGACTTCGTGAGATTCCCGATCAATTATGCGAAACCCCGAGCGAATGAACTCCCGACTGAGCTCAATGTTGCGAGGATCGTCGGGCACTACCATCTCCGTCAAACGCTTGCCCTGCAACTCTCTCCCGGATTTCAATCCGTACATGGCCGCCAAGGCATCGTTGCACTCCACTAGGTAGTGGTCGTAAAGGATGTGATGAATCAGTTCATCTTCGGGAAGGTCGATGGGGACCGGTGCATCCATATCTTGCCGGAAGATGCCCTCTGAACTCTGCGAAACAAATAAGCGATAATTCTCCTCGCTCCGCCGCAGGGCTTCCTCCGCCTGTTGGCGCTCGGTGATGTCGCGGCAAGTACCTACTAGGCGAACCGGCCGTCCTTGTTGTTCATTATGAAAGACCTGCCAGTGCTCCTCCAGGAGTTTGACGCGGCCGTCTGCCATGACAATCCGATATTCGACCGTCGAGGGTGCGCGATTTTCAAGTGAAGCTTCAAACGCCGCATCCACTTTCGCACGATCCTCCGGATGAATAAGTTCCACAAAGTCCGGACGCCTCGGGCGAAAATGGGAGGGGTCAGTCTCAAAAATGCGGTGTATCTGCTCGGACCAAGTTATCTCAAGGTTGGGCAAGTCGATTTCCCAACTGCCCACTTTTGCCACCGCTTGGGCCTCGATTAAGCGGGCGCTCTCTGTCTCCAATTGCTTTGCGATCCGCTGCTGCTGCCGCTCACTGGTTCGGAGTGCTTCCTCCGCCTGTTTGCGCTCAGTAATGTCGCGCAAGACACAGGCGATACGATCCACCCCCTTGGACCCTTCGATAGGAAAGTAGGTCGCGAGCACGTCTTTCTCGCCTAGGGGTGGAAATTTGTACTTGGTTTCGAATTGGACAACCTTGCCTCGAAAGCATTCCTCCATCTTCTGCTTAATCAGCCGTAGCGTCTCATCGCTGGCTCCTTCCGAGGCCAATCGGTCCAGGACAAGGTTCCCAACAATTTGCCCTTCTTGCGCTCCCAGCCAATTTAGGAATGTTCGATTCGCGATTACGTAACGGAGTCCCCGGTCTATCACCACGATCGACTCCTCCAAGCCTTCCACAACCCTTTCGTATTCGCGTAGCCGCTCCTCCGCCCGCTTGCGTTCGGTGATGTCTCGGGCAACGGCCAAAACGTACTCACGATCCAGCCGCACGAGGCTTAGACTGAGTTCCACTGGAAAGGTCGATCCATCTTTTCGCCGATGAAGGCTTTCCATCACCAGCGATCCCGACACCCGCAACCTCTCCTTCACCTTGGCAACCGAAGACTCGGTGACCGCGGGATCGATATCGAAGACTCCCAGAGTCAAAAGTTCTTCCCGGCTGCAGCCCAGATCTGAGCACGCCTTCTCGTTGGCATCTAGAAAGCGAAGTGTTTCCGGATCTACCACTTCAATCGCATCGTTGCTTTGGTCCAACAAGGTTCGGAAAAGCCGTAGTTCACGGATGACACGCTCGTTCTCCTGTACTCGGTGAAGCAGGCCTTCGGTGGCCTCCTGCAGCAATTTTTCTGTCTGTCTTTGTTCGGTGACGTCCCGGGCCATGCCACTTACAATCGGCGTCGCCATGCCTTCGCGTCGCAGCGCATTGGAGAATTCCCAGAGCCTGCGCTCGCCCGATCGCGTTACAACAACCAGGAGACCGCAAGCCTCGCCCTCGCGCTCGATCTCCTTCAGGTAGGCATCGAATTCGTTGCGGAACTCCGGAGCAATGTGTTCGCGCATCGGAATCCGCAGCATTTCCTCAACGCTGTATCCGAGCAGTCGCGCGGGAGCGGGACTAATCGAAAGAAGCCGGCCGTCAAGATCGTGCACGCACAGCAAATCCTGGCTTTGGTCGATGAGGTCTTGATACCAGTCTTCACTTTCGTCGAGAGCACGCCGGATGGGGTCTAGGTTGGCCTGCTGGCTTTCGAAGACTCGGCGATTTTTGGCCCCAGGGTGTAAATCCATGGCTACCCCAAGCGAGTGGCGAAGTTAGTTCATTACCTTCGTGTATCTACTCCAGTGTTGATCTGCCGCTGACCGCACAATCAGTGGAGAAATGCGCCGGGCCCGATTTTGGCGAAGTGTAGCAGAAGTAGGCATCGTACGCCTGTTTGTACCGCAAAACAATACAGCGCACACGGTAAATATCCGCACTCATGCACCTCACTCAAGAGCAGGTACACGCCAGCGCACATTCACCAATCCTCGCAGCAGGGGGTTCCACTGCACTTCTTCGTTTCAAGCTTCCGATCGCGCCCTGTCGTTTGACCGTGTGCTTCGGCTGAACTAGACTCGCTTCCAAGTGGGGTTTACCAATGAAGCGTATCGTCTGGGTTCTTCTGTTCTCTTCCGTTTTCGCTCTTACAAGTGTTGTCGATGGGGTTGCCGATGATGACCAGACCCATCATCACCATGAAGACTTAACCGCGGGCCAACTGGGCACGGTCGTCTTTCCGGTCTCTTGCGCCCCATCGGTACAGAAGCCGTTTGAGCGCGGCGTGGCCCTGCTGCACTCGTTCTGGTACGAAGAGGCGGAGAAGGAATTTCAGCAGATCGCCCAGGACGATCCGCACTGCGCCATGGCGCATTGGGGCGTGGCCATGAGCCTATGGCACCAGCTCTGGAACGAACCGGATGACAAAGTCATCCTGCGCGGCCTCGACGAAGTTCATGAAGCAAAAACCACTGACGGCCCCACCACTCCGCGCGAGAAGGCTTACATCGCTGCCGTCGCGGCCTTTTATAGCGACTCGAAAACGCTCAATCACGAAGCTCGCGCCAAAGCTTATTCGGACGCGATGAAGAGAGTCTATGAGTCCTATCCCGACGATCACGAAGCTGCGGCCTTCTATGCGCTCTCGCTGCTCGCATCCGAGCCGCACCAGGACGCAACCTTCGCCAATCGCAAGGCAGCGGCCGCGATCCTCGAAAAATTATTCATCATCGAGCCCGACCATCCCGGCGTCGCCCACTATCTGATCCACAGCTACGACAAGCCGCAACTGGCACAACTCGGCCTGCCGGCCGCCCGACGTTACGCGCAGATCGCGCCCGCCTCTCCGCACGCCCTGCACATGCCCTCGCACATTTTCGCCCGCGTCGGCCTCTGGCAGGACGACATCGATTCCAACCTCGCTTCCATCGCCGCCACGCGCAAAACCGCCGCCATGCACATGGGTGGCGAAGGCCACCAGTTCCATGCCATGGATTTTCTTTTCTACGCCTACATGCAAAGCGGACGCGATGCCGACGCCAAAGCTCTCATCGAAGAGATCCGTGCCATGCCCAACAAGCGCGACGATATGTACGGCAAGGATTACGATCCACATGCGGCCGCGCTGGCACACCTGACCGCGCTCTATCCGATTGAGATGCATGATTGGACGACTGCCGCTGCGCTCCCTCCGACGGAGGTTAAAGGCACTGTGGAAGAGTCAGTGATTTACTGGGCTCGCGCCATCGGATCGGCGCATCTGCACAAACCGGAAGACGTTCGCAAAGATGTTGTTGCGATCGACAGCATTCATCAAACTCTGGTAAAGAATAAATCCGAATTTGCCGATGCCGTCGAAGATGATCGCAAGGAAGCTCAGGCCTGGCTGGCATTCGCGGAGGGCAAATATGACGATGCCGTCGAGGCGATGCGGCCCATCGCCGACAAGGAAGATTCAACCGGAGAAGAGCCGGAAGGCATTCCGGCGCGGGAGATGATCGCGGATATGCTGATGGAGGCGAAGCGTCCGCAGCAGGCCCTGGCTGAATATCAGACGGATCTAAAGCTGAATCCAAACCGTTTCGACGCCCTCTATGGCGCCGCCCGCGCCGCCGAAGCCGCCGGCAAACAGAACGACGCCACGGAATACTACGCGCTCCTGTTGAAGGTTTGCGACGGATCAAATTCCACGCGTCCTGAGCTGAGCAGGGCCAGAGAACTAGTGGCGCAAAAGTGAGTGAAGTGGAAGGAGTCGGTCCTGAAAACACAGATCCTAGCGGCAATGTTCTTGGTCTTCGGCCTGGCAAGCGCGGTAACAAACTCGACGCCTCGCGCAACCCGAGGTGCCTCTCCCCGACCGCCGAACGCAGCTCCCGTCCTGATCAATACCTGCCTCATCACGAACGACGTCGGTAGGCTCGCTGCCTTCTACGCAAAGGTCTTGCAAATGCAACCGCATCAGGCAGGTGAAAGTTACTTTGAGTTTCGGACGAGCGCAGGAGTACTTGCATTGTTCGCGGCCGACGCTCAAGAGAAATACATCCCTGGCTCCGCGACCCCCGGCCAGAATCACAGCGCGATCCTCGAATTTAGAGTGGACGACGTCGATCAGGAGTATCAACGATTGCGCGAATTTGTGAAACCGTGGGTTAAGGGACCAACCACTCAACCGTGGGGTACCCGTTCGATTTATTTTCGTGATCCTGACGGTAATCTTGTTGACTTCTTCACACCACCGCGGGGCTAGATCTGAACGAGGACCACTTATGGCGGCTATATCTGAATTGCCTGATTCGCTAGATCAGCTACTCATTCGTTGTATTTCCAAGTCGCAGTCCAGAGTGGAATTCTGGGTGGAATTTATCAAGTCGGTTCGCGCGCAACGGATGGCCGAAGTCGGCGTCTACCGGGGGGATTTCGCGGCCTTTGTATTGCAAAGGTGCGAGGCGTTGAGCAGATATTACATGATCGACCCTTGGCGGCACTTAAACGACTGGAACAAGCCGGCGAACCACGATGATTCCGTGTTAGACGGGTTTTTCCAGGAAACAAAAGCGAAGACCGACTTCGCCGCAGCGAAAAGAGTGATCCTGCGCGGAAAGACTACTGAAGTCGTCGACGAGATAGCCGACGGTGAATTAGATCTTGCCTATGTAGACGCCGATCACACCCTGAAGGGAATTGCCATCGATCTGATTCGTCTGTATCCCAAGTTGCGCATCGGCGGCTTTCTGGGTGGAGATGATTTCACTCGATCGGTATGGGAGCACAAGACCAGTTTTGAGCCGACACTGGTGTTCCCGTTCGCCGTATATTTTGCCGAGGCTGTAGGCGCCACGGTCTACGCCCTGCCCCATTCCCAGTTTGTTCTTCAGAAAACACACGGTACACGCTTCGCCTTTGTCGACTTAGCCGGAGAATACGTTGACATCGGGCTCCGGAATCAATTTGCCCCGGAGAAGGTCCTCAGGCTCATAGTAGAGGAACGGTTCCCAACTTTGAAGCGAGTCGGCGCGAAGGCGAGAGACCTACTCTCACATAAAAACAGCAGACGCGTAAGCCCGCGAAATCCGACCTAACCAAGAAACAGCGTCATCTTGACCACCAGCGCTACTATCAGGGCCACCGCCCCCAGAAGCGCGTTGAACTCACGATGCTTCAGATACAAGTCGAAGGAGAATCCCGCCGAAGCTTCGCTGGAAGCGTTTGGCAACCGAGTGAAGAGCGGCAACATCCTCGGCACCCGCCGCGCATATTCGTCAAACTCAGAAAACTTCTGCCGTAGAAAAGCCTCCTCGTCGCGAATCACCGGAAGATAGATGGCAAAGAACATCACAACCAGCGCCGCGCCAACCCACCAAGTGCGTGCCGCCATCGCAAATCCCACCCCGATCAGCAGTGATCCGAGGTAGAGCGGATTGCGCGTGTAAGCATAAGGACCGGAAGTCGCCAGCGACTCATTCTTGCGAACATGTCCAGAAGCCAGCGCTCGAATCAGAAGCCCGGGAGCAATCACAATCGCACCCAAGGCCATCGATCGCCACGTCGGCCGCGCCAGCCAGAAATAAAATACGGCAAAAAGAAATCCCAGCGGCACCCGAATGCGCCGCGCGATTTGTGACCACTCAACCATGTTTTGAAAGGGCGCGGCTTCAGCCGCGCCGCAAATAGCGGGGAAGAAAACGGGCTTCAGCCCCTGAGGTCGCCCTCCAGGAGTTTATTAGCTGCAGCCATCACATCATCGCTCCCGATCGCCAACATCCCTGCATCGGCGGCCGCCCGCCGTGCATGCGACGTCATGCTTTCCGGACTGCGCAGCACGATGCTGTGCGTCCCATAGGGCCCGTTACGAGCCGGATCCGTGGGCCCATAAATCGCCACCACGGGAACTCGCAACGCCGCCGCCAGATGCAGCGGCCCCGTGTCGCCACCGATGAAGAGCCGCGCCCGTCGCGTCAAAGCGATCAATTCTGTCAGCGAGCAACTCATCACCTCAGTTGCGCCTCTGCTTGCAGACTCGGCGGCTCGGGCCAATTCCTCCTCCCCGGGACCATAATTGAGAATCGAGCGCACACCCCAGTCCGCAAGCGCGCGCGCCACTTCGCCGTAGCGCTCCACGGGCCATCGTTTCGCTCCCCACCCCGCACCCGGATTCAGAATGGCGAAGTCCCCAATTCCGTGCCGCTCCAGACGTTGACCCACACTGGCGTCGACCTGAGGGTCGCGAGGAATCTGAAACGAAATATCTTCTGCTACCAACCTCACCTGCCGGAGCGCACGGCTTTGGCTCTCGATCATCGCTTCCGCAATCGAGAGATTTTGCTCCACCACGTGTCGGCCTTGCGCCAGCGCTTTTCGCGTATACCACAGGCTCGCAGGAGACTCTCGGGGCTCTGCGGAGCCATACACCATCCGCGCCCGCGACCATCGCGCCAGCGCAGCCGACCGTATCGCCCCCTGCAGGTCCACGGCAACGTCGTAGCGTACTTCACGTACATCATTCCAAATCTTGGCAATTCGCTGCAGGGTCGAAAGCGAAAACAGAGATTTTCCCCACCCTTTCAGATTCACGATGTGGACTTCGTCCACCAGCGGCCGGAGTGAAGACCTTGGGCCTCGGCGCGCCCCTCCCGGCGCGCAAAGCAGTTCAGCCCAGCGCTCCTCAACCAACCAGCCGATGTGCGAGTGCGGAAAAGCTTTCCGCAAGGCATTCACGGCCGGCAGCGTGTGGATCACGTCCCCCATAGCGCTGAGCCGCACGACCAAGAGCCGTCGAATTGTTGTTGTCGCGGACGCAATATCGATCCTACCCGTCTCGGAACTCGCAGACTCAACCCTCACGAAGACTGCCTCGGTCCGAGCCGTGAGCGAATAAGCTCGCTGGTGGAGTGATCTTTCGGGTCGCCAACAATCGCCACGCGCCCGCCGTACTCAACTACCGCGTCGCGCTCGGGGACCGAGTCGACCGTATAGTCCGTCCCCTTGGCCTGGATATCCGGACGAGTTTCTCGAATGAGCGCACGAACATCGAGCTCGGGAAAAATCACCACTGCGTCCACATCCGCGAGCGCCGCAAGGATTTCGGCGCGCTCCTCCGCTGGCATGATCGGGCGGCCTTCGCCCTTGAGTGCCCGCACCGAATCGTCAGAGTTGATGGCCACCACAAGCCTGCCGCCCAGTTCTTTAGCCCCGCGCAGATAACGCACGTGCCCCACATGCAGCAAATCGAAATTCCCATTGGCCAGCACAATACTCTCTCCTGCGCTCCGCCACCGTTGCACACACTCGCGGAGTTGCTGGCGACTCACAATTTTGCTGATCTTTTCTTTTTCCAAATGGATGCTTTCGCCTAATGAGGCCGGGTCGATGGTGGAGACTGATCCAGCGCGCGCAACAGTTCCTTACGCGAAACCGTAGCGGTGCCGCGCTTCATGACGACAATTCCTCCCGCGTAGTTGGCCAACTGCGCCGCTTCTAGGGTGCTCGCACCGGCGCCCAACGCGGCGCTGAATACCGCAATCACGGTATCGCCCGCGCCGGTCACGTCCGCGACCTGATCGGAACCGAAAATCGGAATATCCACCGGCGCATGCCCCTGATCGAAGGCAACCATGCCATCGCGTCCGCGCGTGATCAGCAGCGACTGCAACTTCATTCGCTCCATAACCTGCTGGCCGGCCTGAACCACTTTCTGCCAGTCCTGCCCAATTCGTACGCCCAGCGCCGCTTCCACTTCCGGCTCGTTCGGAGTGGCCGCCGTGGCGCCAGAATACTCTAGCAGACGATATCTTGAATCGAGGATCAGCGGCACATTCACAATTCTTCTGCGCCCGCCCTGCCGCAGCGTGTTCACGATAGCCGGACTCGCGGATCCATATCCGTAATCGGAAACCAGCAGCGCATCGGAGGCGCGCAGATATTCCCGCGCTGCGAGAAACAACTCGCGAGTTAAATGCCGGTTCGGAGCGTTCTCAGGTTCACGATCCACCCGCACCACCTGCTGGCGGGTATTGTGCACCATGCCCGCCAGAATGCGTGTCTTGGTGACTGTCGTATAAGTCTTGTCCTTTAGCACTCCGCTGACGGGAATGCGCTTGTGCCGAAAGAATTTCAGCAGCAGCCGTCCCGCTTCGTCGTCACCAATCGCGCCCACGGGGAGCACATTCACTCCCAGCTCTGCGAGATTATTGACCGCGTTTGCTCCGCCGCCAGGCACCACGGTACGTTCCCGGTGCTTCAGGATGAGCACCGGCGCCTCTCGCGAGACACGCGAGATTTCTCCATACACGAACTCATCGGACACCAGATCCCCGAGCACCGTAATCGTGACCTTCGGAAAGGCCTCGATAATCTTCCGCAGCCGCTCAACTTCCTTCAAATGTTTTGTCATCCGATTTCCGTTGTCGTCTGTGGCATCTTCTCACGAGCGTCTATGTCGTTCTTCGATCACTCGTAGCATGGCATCCACAGCGCTAGCTGCGTCGGCAAGCTCCATCTTTACCGGAACCACCGCCAGCGGGGCCAGGGCTTCAAAATATCCGCCAAGATTCACCGCATCTTTCTCCGTAGTAACGAATCCTCCTGCCTCACTGCGTTGCTTAAGTTGCAGCAAGTCATGCACGTCTTTCTCGGTATAGGCGTGATGATCGCGGAAGAACGCCTCCGCAACCGGATCAAGGCCAGCCGCGCGCAACTGCAACAGAACGGTTTGCGGCCGCGCAACCCCGCAGAACACCACTGGCCTCGGCGGAATACCCTGCGCAATAATCCCACGCCGCACTCGCCACACCGTCTTGCCCGAGAGCGGGAACGCTTCAGGAGAAGCACCACTGGCCAGCACCACGGCATCCGCCCGTCGCAACGCACGCAAAGGCTCCCGCAGCCTTCCCGCAGGAAGTAAGCGATCGCGCGCGTCCTCCGGCGTCACCAGCACGATATCGAAATCGCGAGCCAGGCCGCGATGCTGAAAACCATCATCTAACAAATGCATCTGCGCACCGAATCGCGACTCAGCGAATCTACCCGCCTCGTAGCGGTCCTCACCAACCACAACTTGCGCCTGCAGCCGTCTTGCGATCAGCAAAGGCTCATCACCGAAATCCTGCGGCAGCCCACCCGGATCTACCAGCAACACCCCGCGCGTCTTCCGTCCATAACCGCGCGACAGCACATCAAATTTTATTCCGCGCGCCCTCAACAACTCCCCCAACAAAATAACAAACGGAGTCTTTCCCGAACCTCCAGCCGAAATATTTCCCACACTGATCACAGGCCCCTGCAGTCGCCGTGCGCGCAATAGCCCACGGTCGTAGAGCGCATTGCGCGCTCCGGCCACACCGCCGTAGATCGCAGCCAAAGGATTCCAATTCATGGCCGCGCCAGCAATTGCTTCAGCTCGCTGGCTGTCCGCGCCGTTGCTCCAACCTGCGATCGCATTGTTTCGGCGGCGCGCTGCCCTAACGCCCGTCGCTCCTTGTCGTTGGCCAGCAACTCCATCAACACCAGCGGCAACTCCGCTGGACCAACCACCCGAACCGCATCCCGGCTTTGGAACAAACCCACAATGTCGCGAAAATTCTCCGTATGATTGCCAACTAAAGTAGCCACACCATGCTGCGCCGGTTCAATGATATTGTGCCCGCCGTGCGGCACCAGGCTTCCTCCTACAAACGCAATGTCAGCCAGCGCGTACAGCGCAGCCAGCTCTCCGATTGTGTCCAGCAGCAATACTCCACCAGCCAACTCCTCGCCTTGCCAGACAGAGCGCCTGAGAAAGCGAATCGACATTTTCTCCAGCAGCGAAGCCACGGCGGCAAAGCGCTCCGGATGCCTCGGCGCGAGAATCATCATCGTCCGCGGATGCTGCACCAGCAGGTTCTCAAACGCCTTCAACAGCAGCGGCTCTTCTCCCTCCACGGTGCTCCCACACACCAGCACAGGCCCGCTGTTGTTAGCGGTGATCGACTTCCGCAAGCTCTCGACGATCGCGGGCGGAGCCTGCGCCGGAATGTCGAACTTCAGATTTCCCGTGACCCGCACATCATCGCCCCTCGCTCCAATATCTTCCAGCCGCTCCGCGTCCTCGCCCGTCTGTGCCAGAAACAGATCTACGCTCGCCAGCACTCTTTTTAGCAATCCGCGAAATCGTCGGTAACGTGGCCAGGAGCGATTCGAGATGCGCGCATTTACTACCGCAATCCGCGCTCCGCTGGCATGCGCCAGCCGCATGAAGTTCGGCCAGAACTCTGTCTCTGCGATAATCACGAGCTGCGGCCGCAGGACACGCAGATAAGGCCGGATCGCAAAGGCAAAGTCCATGGGAAAATAAAACACGTTTGCTTCGCCGAATCGTTTTTGCGCGAGCGTCTGCCCCGTATCGGTCGTGGTAGAAATAAATATCTTATGCGGCCGTAGACTCCCTCCAAGTTCCTCTACCAAGCCCGCCACGGCCAACACCTCGCCCACGGAAACGGCATGAACCCAAATCACCTCATCTGTTGTCGCTGGCAGGCGCAGCCGCGCAGGCACCTTGCCCATCCTTTCGCCGAATCCCTTGCGATATTTTCCGTTACGCGCCATATGGAAGAGCCAGTAGGGCGAGCTCACCAACATTGCGATCCCCAGCCCCACGCTGTAAATGAAGTTGTAGAAAGAAGAGATCAAGTCCAGCCATTCTAAACAAACTCGGCCCAGGAATGGCTCTCGTTTGCCTCTATAATCGGACATACACGCGATTTTGAAACCCGAGGTTCGCTTTGTGCACTGTCGAATGGTCCCAGTGCTGTTCGTAGTTATAGGATTATCGCTCTGCCTTGGGGCGAAGGATTTTGCTAAGCCTCCGGCCCAGCCAGCGAAGTCGTATCCTTCGCATGACGATCACTCCGACGAAAAAGTAGCCATCGCCGCCGATCCCTACGACACTCCGGAAAAGGCAAAGATTTTCTCCGTTAACTTTCACGAGCACGGATTTCTACCCATCTTCTTCGTTGTTACCAACGACGGCTCTCAGCCCATCTCCGTCGCCAATATGCAGGTTACTCTGACCACAGCAAACCGCTCCAAGCTGACCCCGTCCGCCTCCGATGATATCTACCGTCGCCTCTCCAATCCGCGCGCCAACACGAATCAGATCCCGCTTCCCATCCCGCAAAAGAAAGTTAAGGGCACGATTAGTCAGAAAGAAAGAGACGAGATCGAATCCTCGCAATTTGCCGCCAAGGCCGTCGAGCCCCACAGCACGCAGTCAGGATTCCTCTTCTTCGACGTCGGAGATATTTCCGCACCACTCGCTGGCGCCCGCATCTATGTCACGGGCGTGGACGACGCAAAAGGCACCGAACTGATGTACTTTGAACTGCCAATGGATAGCTATCTAAGCTCTCCTCGGAAAACGAACTGATAGCTTCTTGCACGGCAGGCCCACAGCAGAACCGCGTGGACCGCACTGATGGTCTCCGCGGCAGCGGCGGTTTGGGGCAGATAATGGGAGCGTGGGTGTAAAACAAAAATCCCCTGTAAAATTAAATCATCTACTCCGGAGCCACTTCCGCATTGTCTTTTCTCGACCAACTCAATCCGCAGCAACGCGAAGCCGTCGAAACCACCGAGGGGCCGGTGCTCATCCTCGCTGGCGCAGGCAGCGGCAAGACGCGTGTCATCACTTATCGCATCGCCTATTTGATCGAGCACGCGGGGGTGATGCCAGAATCAATCCTGGCGATGACTTTCACAAACAAAGCCGCCGCCGAAATGGCCGAACGCGTCGAAAAACTTGTCGGCGGACTCAGCATCGCCAAGCCGGTCATCTCAACCTTCCACTCGTTCTGCGTGCGCGTTCTTCGCCGCGATATCGAGGCACTGCAGATCCCTTCCGCCACACCCGGCCAGCCGCCCATCGGCCATACGAAGAAGTTCGTAATCTACGACGAGAGCGATCAGCAATCCGTGGTCAAAGGGATCATGAAGCGTCTTGGCCTTGACGACAAACAACTCACGCCGCGCACCGTGCTCTCACGCATTTCCTGGGCGAAGAATCACATGCTCGATCCGCAGGAGCTTTACCTGCAATCGGCCGATCCTAAGACCGAAAAAATCGCCCACCTGTTCGAGGAATACCGGAAAGAACTGCGCAAGGCGAATGCCCTCGACTTCGACGACCTGCTACTCGAGGCCACGCGTCTGCTGAAAACTTCCGCGCCCGTACGCGAGTACTACAACCGTCGGTTCCAATATTTGCTCATCGATGAATACCAGGACACAAATCGACCTCAATACGAACTGATGCGCATGCTCGCAGGTACGCGGCACAATGTCTGCGCCGTCGGTGACGAAGATCAGTCCATTTATTCCTGGCGCGGAGCAGACATCCGCAACATCCTCGAGTTCGAACAGGATTTCCCGGAAGCTAAAATCATCCGCCTCGAACAGAACTACCGCTCCACGCAAAACATTCTGCAGGCCGCGTCATCCGTGGTCGCAAATAACCTCCGCCGCAAAGGCAAAAACCTCTGGACCTCGCGCCAGGGCGGCACGAAAATCGGCTACTACGAGGCCCCCGACGGCGAAAACGAAGCGCTCTTCGCCGCAGACCACATCGCAAAATATTTGCGCGAGGCCGCCCAGCGGGGCGAAACTCCGCGCGCCGCCGTGCTCTACCGCACCAATTCCCAGTCGCGCCTGTTTGAAGAAGCCATGCGCCGCTACGGACTCAAATACAAAGTGGTCGGCGGATTCTCCTTCTACGAGCGCTCCGAGATCAAAGACATGATCTCGTACCTCAAAGTCATCCAAAATCCGGATGACTCGATCTCGCTGTTGCGCGTAATCAACACTCCGACTCGCGGAATCGGCAAAAGCACCATCGACACCATCGAGCGCCTGGCCCTCGAAACCGGCCTCTCGCTCTGGGGAGCATTAGCCGAAGCCATCCGGCGCCAACTCCTCCCACAGCGCGCAATCTCGGCGCTGAAGGGTTTCCAGCAACTCATTCTCGACGCTCAAGCCATGCTGGCAGGAACTTTCGCAGAGAGCCTGCAAGACAGTACCGAATTGCCGGAGCCGCCACAGGCCATGGGGGAAGAGCCGCCCCTTCGCCAAGCTCAGGGCGGGCTCTCGGCTGTCCAGCAGGGCGAAGCCCCGCCTTCTGATGGCGATGCTGACGCCGCAGCCGCCTTTGATCCTGACGAATTCGAAAACACAGCCTTCGATTTTGGCGGGGCCTACGGTGACGCCGATGAGGGGAACTCCACCGACGCAGGCGAAGCCAATAGACCACCGCTTGTTTTTGAGACCGATACCCTTGCCAGGAGCATTCCGGATTCCGACACCGCAAGTTCTTTTCCCGCGCCCACAATCAGCACCGCCGACATCCTGAAATTCCTCATCGACCGCACCGGCTATATCAAGATCCTCGAGGCCGAAGACACGCCCGAAGCCTTCTCCCGCATCGAAAACCTCCGCGAGCTAGTCAACGCCGCTATGGACTCGCGCGATCGCGGCGAAACTCTCGACCAGTTCCTTGACCACGCCGCCCTCATCAGTGATGCCGATGATTACGACGAGCGCTCACAGATCACGCTCATGAGCCTGCACGCCGCCAAAGGTCTTGAATTTCCATTGGTCTTTCTCAGCGGCCTCGAAGAGGGCCTGTTCCCGCACTCTCGCACCATGCTCCAGCCCGATGACGTCGAAGAAGAGCGCCGCCTGTGCTACGTCGGCATGACGCGCGCCATGGACCAGCTCATCCTTACCCGTGCAGTCTACCGCCGTCGCTACGGCACAGATTTACCCGAAGCCAGCGTCCCCTCGCGCTTCCTGGAAGAAGTCCCAATCCAGTTGATCGAAGAGCTCGGCCGCCGCAGCACCATGGCAGGCATGACCACAAAACATGTGGGGACGGCCGCCCTCGGCCGTCCAGCGGAGCGAAGCTCCGAGCCACACGATGCCGACGTTCACTATTCTTATGAAGACGAAGACCAAAGCGCAAGTTCGCAGAGTTCACGTGGGGACAGCCGCCCTCGGCTGTCCGGCGGGGCGAAGACCCGCAGCGCCACCCCTCCGGCCCTGCCCTACAACTCCATCGAGAATATTGCCGAGTTCTTCGCCTCCCGCGGAAAAAAGTTCACCGTCCCGAAAGTTCCACTCGAACAGCCCACCGGCAAACGTGGATTCCGCCCCGGTCAGAAGGTGCGCCACCCAAAATACGGCGAAGGCACGGTCTACCAGCGAGAAGGAGAAGGCGAAGAAGCCAAGATTACGGTACAATTTCCTCGCTTCGGCTTGAAGAAGCTGGTGGAAAAATACGCGCAGTTGGAGCGGGTTTGAATGCAATGAACACTTAAAATTACAGATCCAAGAAAGCAATCATGGCAAACACAGCAACCTTGACCAAAGAAGAACGCAAGAAGTCAAAACGCGGCGCACGCAAGAAACGCAAAGCCGAAAAGCCACTGCAACCCCGCGACTACGCTCGTGGATCGAAGAAACGCAAAGTGAAGAAGCTCGCTCGCGGACAGTCGAAGCGGTAAAGGCAACGGCACTAAGCGCTTGGCATTTAGCCGGAAAGTTTCAGAAATTAACCGGGAACTCAACCGGCTAGATGCTGAGAGCTGACAGCCTGGAGCTGAAAGCTCTTCAGGAGACAACCACCAATTGTCCCAACCAACCACGGAACCCGCGGAAACGATTCGCACCTCCGACAACCAGCTTTTCTGCTGCAAGTCGATCGACAAGCTGATCTACGAATCCGAGGCCCCTGGCCAGCGACTGCAGAAAACCCTGGGACCGTGGTCGCTCACCGCGCTGGGCATAGGCGCAATCATCGGCTCGGGAATTTTCATCCTTACTGGCACTGCGGCCGCCGGAGAATTTTTCCAGGCCCCGTCCCTCCTGCATGCGCAGGCTCTCGACGTAATCGTGAATTTACTGCGCACCGGCAGCACGGCGGGAGCGTTGATGCACGGACGCCCGCCCGCCGGGCCATCGATTGCGATTTCGTTTTTCCTGGTCGCGATCGCCTGCAGTTTTGCCGGACTCTGCTACGCCGAACTGGCCTCGATGATCCCCATCGCCGGCAGCGCCTACACGTACTCGTACGCCACGCTCGGCGAAATTTTTGCCTGGATCATCGGCTGGGACCTCATCCTCGAATACGTAGTCTCGAACGTCGCAGTCGCGGTTGGCTTTGCCGGTTATACAAAAGCGCAACTGGCGGTATTCGGCCTCAACTTGCCGGAAAAATTTGCCAGTCCGGTCTGGGCAGGCGGGCAGTGGACGGGCGCCTATTTCAATCTCCCCGGCTTCCTTATCGTTTTCATTCTTACGCTGCTGCTGGTGCGCGGAGTAAAAGAGTCGGCGGAGACCAATAACATCATGGTGGCGGTCAAAATCGGCGCCATCCTGACCTTCCTGGTAGTCGGTGGAATGCTGGTGAAGCCCGCGAACTGGACGCCCTTTGCGCCTTCCGGCTTCGCCGGAATCGTTACCGGAGGGGCCATCGTTTTCTTTACCTACATCGGATTCGATTCGGTCTCCACCGCTGCCGAGGAATCGCGCAATCCGCAAAAAGATTTGCCCTTCGGCATCATCATGTCGCTGGTGGTCTGCACGCTGCTCTACGTCGGGGTTGCCGTCGTCCTGCTCGGCATGATGAAGTACACCACCTTCGTCTCCGGTCCAGCCGCCGAAGCGCCCGTGGCCTACGCGATGAAATATCTGGGTGTGCACCCGCTCTTCCGCTCGGTCATCGTGATCGGAGCGCTGACGGGCATGATCTCTTCGTTGCTCGTGTTTCAGTACGGGCAGGCACGCATCTGGTATGCCATGTCCCGCGACGGCTTGCTGCCAAAGCTGTTTTCCGCGGTGCATCCAAAATATAAGACGCCGCACTGGTCCACCTGGATCGCCTGTTTCGCCGTAGGAATTCCCGCAGGCCTCGTGGACATTGGAGATGCCGCCGACCTCGCTAACATCGGGACGTTGTTTGCCTTCGTTCTGGTTTCGCTGGGAGTGATCATCCTGCGCCGCAGGCAGCCCGATCGCAAGCGCGCGTTCCGAGTCCCGTTTGTCCCCTGGTTCCCGCTGATCTCAATCATTCTCTGCGGCGGCCTCATGACCGGACTGACCATCATCACATGGCTGCGCTTCGTAATCTGGCTCGGCCTTGGCCTCCTGATCTACTTTTTCTACAGCCGTCACCGCAGCGAGTTCGCAAAGAAGTAACCGTGTCATCCTGAGCGGATTCGAAGGATCTCTACCATCTTCACCGGTCTCCTCTGAGAATCAAGGCACGCTCTCCGCAGCCTCTTCTGACCGGCCGCTCTCATTTCCCCGCACATCAACAGCCGACACCGAATAAGAGTAAGTTTTCCCCGAGATAACGTGCGTGTCGCGGAACGCCGGAGTCTTCACAGGTTCAGAATTAACTTTCACCGCAGCCCCGTCGTCTTCGTGACGATAAACGTTGTAGCCGGCAAGGTCCGCGTCCGGCACCGGCGCCCAAATCAAATCAATGAACGGTTGCTGCCCGGGGCCAGAAAAGACGGCCTGCAATCCGGCCGGCACGCCGGGAGGAAAAACATCGTGCGCAAATACTTTTACCTCCGGCGTGTCATCCCCTTCCACTTCAACGGTGGGTTTCCCTGAAGTTGCAACCTCGCTCACCACCGCGGCTCTATAGAAATAAGCCTTCTCCCATTCGAAGGTCTGATCAAGGAACGACGTAATCGTCTTGTCTTGTTCTGCAAGCGGATTCGCGACACAGCCCGTAACATCAATTTCAGCGATTCTGGTTTCGCCGGCCATCGCCTCGGGACGCCGGTAGATCCGGAACAAATATTTCGTCACCTCCCTAAGTCTTTCCGAAGTGCTCGGACATTGCCACGTGATCATCACACCCTGAGCCGTGACGTCAGCGGAAAAATCACTGAAAGGCGGCAACGTCGGAACCAGTGGCACGTGCACCTGGTTCGACAGCCCCGCGCCGCGCGCCGCTGTATTCAGCACTTCGACCGCATAAGTCGCAAAGTCAGTGGGATGCTCCCGCTCGAGTGCGGAGGGCAATGTGTCGACGAAGGTCGCTGTGAGCTTCTTCGCAGACGATTTCTCTCGGCCCTTGAAATCCGCTGGCGGAGCGGCTTCTCCCACCGGCGTTTCGCATTGCTTAAGAGCCGAATCAACACTTCTGCAGATGCGCGTCTTTCCCAAATAACGCACGCTCTGCCGGTCAGTCGTCCGCGCAGGAATCGTCCACGTGAGCCTGACCTTATCCCCCTTGCGCGCCGCATGCAAGTCGGAAGGCGGCTTCGGCAACTCCAGCGAAGGCGGCAGCGGCGGCCCAATCGACGCGCACCCGCACGTCCACAGCAACGCCAGCCCCAGCAGGAAATGTACTCGCAGCCTCTTCATGCGCAGAAGGAACAGAGTACATCACTCGCGTTAGTTCGGGAACGATTCCGCTTTGAAAGGAGGCGCGGCTTGAGCCGCGCCGTAACACGACCGTCGGGGAAAGACACAGAACGAATCACCAAACGCCAGCCCCGTAGGGGCGGCATACGATAGCCCCGGACGTAAGTCCGGGGTAAACTCAGGAAATAGGAACCGAGTCCCGGAGGGACGGCAGAAGGTTGCGCTGCCTCGATCTACGAATAGCCTTCACGCCCTTTTGGCACACTCGACTCTAAAGCGGGCCTGGAAGGCGCGCGCGGGGTCTAGGGCGCGAACTTCCAGTGAGTTGGCGGCGGGACGTCGTCGCTCAGGATTCCGAATCTGCCATCTGCGGGCTCGCCATACTTCAGGAGGTTGAAAATGTCGCTCAGCACTGAACGGTTCTCTGCGTAGTAAAAGTGTCCGATAAGGTTGGTGTCGACAGCGGAGGCGTCGATGGTGTCAATGCCAGGAATCACCACCACGGTGCTGCTACAATCTCCTGCGCGCGGGTAGGAGCCATTGATTCTCTTGGAAGCCATCAGCGCCCTGTCTCGTTTCGAACAATACAGGGTTACCCGCTTACCATTGGCCTGGATTGCGGCCGCAAGGTGCTTGAAGGTCCCCGCATCTACATCGGGCGCCGTGAGGATAATCTCGTTAAAGCGCGGCGGACTCGTCGGTCCGACCGAATCAAGAAGACTTAGCGCGTTCGCGAGGGCACGATTGCCCATGCTGTGGGCTATGAGATGGATGACTTGGGCGCCAGAGCGAGATGCTAACTGTTCCAGGAAGGTCCTTAGGTGGTCGACGGTCCAGTCGGTGTTGTTTATGTCGCCAGGGTACTCATACAGTTCTCCGTTCGACGGCCAACTATATAGAATTGGGGCACCTAAAAAACCAAGATCGTGGGCGATCTGAGCGGTCCGATAGACAGCATCATTGAATGCAACCTTAAAACCATGGATAAACACGAATGCGTCATTCTTCTTGGACCCTTTTACGCATTGGGCCAGCTCCGAAAAGAAACTGTCATCGTCTTTGGCGGTGATCTCTCGAATCACAAAGTGCTTCTTCGGGTTTTCACGGTATAGTCGCCAAATCGTGGGTCTCTCGATCTTCGCCATGCGGTGGTCTCGCGGAATGCTTACTTCGCAGGTCCCAACGTGCAGTTGCTCCGGGGAACTCCTCCGAGAACCAAAACGCAACGGATCTTGAGACGTCGGCTGGCGGTCGGTGGCGTAGAAAATCTTTATTATCCAGAAATCCGCCGTCTGACCGCGAGGTGGTTGTTCGGAAGCGGAAGGTCGTTCGGAAACGTAAGAAGCAATCTCTACTGCTTCGTCGCCAGCAAACTTCATTGTTTCAATGAAGCGACCCTGCATCTGATCCTGGAAGCCCTTATCGACACGAAACCGGACTATTTTTCTCGCGGGAATCTTTATCGGCTCGCCAACCTGCGGATTTCTACCCGTTCGCGCCCGGCGTTGTGCCAGCAAGAGCTTTCCCAATCCGGGCAGCAGAAATGCTCCGTTCTTTTTCGTTTCGCTGATTGCAGCTTTGGCCAGTTCTGTCAATAGACGGCGGATGGTGGTTTTTGGAAGGCGTAAATCAGCCGCGATTAAAGAAACTAGCTCATCGGTGGTCATGGAAATTCTCTCCTGAAGAAACGGGGATTCCGGGGACGGAGCCCGTCGGCTCGACAGAGGGCCAAATCTCAGTGAGCCGGCGCTACGCCGAAACAGGGGAAGAGAATCGCAGGAATTATACGCCTAAATGGCGCTACAGAATGTACCGCGACAAATCCTGATCCTTCACAATGTCAGTCAGCATCTTCCGCACGTAATCGGCGTCGATGATCACGTGATCGCCTTTTCTCTCCGGAGCATCGAAGCTCAACTCATCCAGCACGCGCTCCATGATGGTGTGCAGGCGCCGCGCTCCAATGTTCTCCGTGCTCTCGTTCACCCGAAACGCGAAGTGTGCGATCTCCTGGAGAGCCTCCGGCGTGAACTCCAGCTTCACTCCTTCGGTTTCAAGCAACGCCGTGTACTGCTTCACCAGTGAAGACTTCGGCTCCGTGAGAATTCGCACAAAGTCTTCCATGGTCAGTGACTGCAGCTCTACGCGAATCGGAAAGCGCCCCTGCAACTCTGGGATCAGGTCGCTCGGCTTCGAAACGTGAAACGCTCCGGCAGCGATAAACAAAACATGATCCGTGCGCACCATGCCATAGCGCGTATTCACTGTAGTTCCCTCAACAATGGGAAGAATGTCCCGCTGCACACCTTCGCGCGAAACATCAGGACCATGCCCGCCCTCGCGCCCCGCAATCTTGTCGATCTCATCCAGAAAAACAATGCCGGCGTTTTCCACGCGGTCGATTGCCATTCGCGTGACCTGATCCATATCGATCAGCCGCTGCTCTTCTTCCTGAATCAGATATTCAAAAGCCTCGTTCACCTTCATCTTCCGCTTCTTGGTCCGCGCCCCGAAAATGTTCGGCAACATGTCCTTGATGTTGATATCCATTTCCTCGACGCCCTGGTTCGTCATAATTTCAAAACTTGGAAAGTTGCGCTCGCGGACATCGATCTCAACCTGCCGCTCGTCAAGCTTGCCTTCGCGTAATTGTTGCCGCAGCTTTTCCCGCGTGCGGGAAGACGATTCCGCCAACGCAGTGTTGCCGTCAATCACCACTCCACCCGCAGTGGTCGGCTCCGCGGGCCGCGACGGGGGCGACGGTGGCAGCAAAATATCCAGCAGACGCTCTTCCGCATTCAATTCGGCTTTGTCCGCAATATCTTCCAACTTCTCTTCGCGGACATTGTCGATGGCAATCTCCACCAGGTCGCGCACCATCGACTCCACGTCGCGCCCCACATACCCAACCTCGGTAAATTTTGAAGCTTCCACCTTCAGAAATGGAGAATTCGCCAGCTTGGCCAGCCGACGTGCAATCTCCGTCTTCCCCACGCCCGTCGGCCCGATCATAATTATGTTTTTGGGAATGATTTCTTCGGCCAGGTCGGGAGTTAGTTTTTGGCGGCGAGTGCGGTTGCGCAAGGCGATGGCGACGGCGCGTTTCGCGTCCTTTTGTCCGATTACGTGTTTGTCGAGTTCGACAACGATCTCGCGCGGAGTAAGTTCGTCGAGTGCGAGTTGTTCTTCTTCGGCGGTGCTGGGAAGGTATATGGCCATAATGTTAGTGGTCAGTGGTTAGTGGCCAGTGGTCAGTTCTCGTAATCTGCGGCTTCTTCTGAACACTGGCCACTGACAACAGCTCACAATTCCTCAATCGTTACTGCGTCATTTGTATAGATGCACATTTTGCCGGCGATCTTCATTGCTTCTTCGGCGATCTGGCGAGCGGTGAGCTGGGTGTGTGTCGCCAGGGCTTGCGCGGCGGCCTGTGCGTATGGGCCTCCGCTGCCGATGGCGGCTATCCCGCCGTCGGGCTCGATCACATCGCCTTGTCCACTGAGAAGGTAGGTTTGTTCTTTGTCGCTCACTAGCAACAACGCTTCCAGATGGCGCAGGAATTTATCGGTGCGCCAATCCTTTGCCAGCTCGACGGCGCCGCGTCCCAGGTTGCCGTGGTACTGCTCCAGTTTCGATTCGAAGCGACTGAAGAGGGTGAAGGCGTCGGCGGTGGATCCCGCGAATCCCGCGAGGATCTTGTCGTTGTAAAGGCGCCGGATCTTCTTCGCTGTATGTTTGATCACGGACTCTCCAAGCGTGACCTGCCCGTCGCCGGCAAGAACCACGCTGCCATTGCGGCGGATCGATAAAACTGTCGTGGAGCGGATCAGGCGTTTTGGAGGCATAAGCGCAATCCCTGATTATAACAGCGGGGCGAGTGTTGATTATGCCGGCGCAGTCGCGAAAGGAAATCATGAGTTGCGTAAATCATGGGTGCGTAAGATCACGGTTGCGTAGGAGCTGCAAGTGTCCGCTTCGAACTACCGGATAAGTTGAAGGCCGTGTTCACCAATCCGACGTGAGTGAACGCCTGGGGAAAGTTGCCAAGGTGACGCTTTGCGACGGGATCGTATTCTTCGGACAGAAGGCCCACATCATTTCGAATCTCCAACAGCCGTTCGAACATGCGGACCGCATCTTCGTGGCGGCCCTGCAACTCGTAGTTATCGGCCAGCCAGAACGAGCACGGAAGAAATGTTCCTTCGCCGTGAGGCAGGCCATCGACTCCTGGGTCTTGCGTGTAGCGTCCGACAAAACCATTGTCCATGAGATGAGTCTCGATGGCTTTGACCGTGCCAATCACACGCGAATCCTCGGGCGGAAGAAAACCGACCAAGGGCATCATGAGGACGCTGGCGTCGAGGTGTTTGCTTCCGTAAAACTGCACAAAGGAATTCATGTCGGCATCGAAGCCCTTGCAGCACACCTCCTCGTGGATGGTGCTGCGAAGTTTTTTAAAGCGAGGAACATCAATCGTGTAGCGGCCCTTTTCAGCCGACCGTATCAGCCGATCAACTGCTACCCACGCCATCATCTTGGAGTGGACGAAATGCCGGCGCGGACCGCGGACTTCCCAAATTCCGTCGTCCGGCTGCTCCCACACCGTCTCCAGAAATTCCAGCATCGCCACTGCTATATCGGGGCCCGAGTACTGCGGGGGTTCCAGCCCCGCTTCGCGCGCCTGAAAAAGCGTGTTCGCCACCTCGCCAAAAATGTCCAACTGAAATTGCTGGTAAGCGGCGTTGCCGGTTCGGACCGGCTGGGATTTTTCGTATCCCTGCAGCCACGGCAGTTCCAGTTCCGTAAGGCGGCGTTCGCCACGAAGCCCATAAAGGATATTGAGTTCGGCGGGGCTGCCGGCGACGGCTCGCAGAAGCCATTCCCGCCACTCTCGCGCTTCGTCCAAATAGCCGGCATTCACCAGAGCTTGCAGGGTCAGCGAAGCGTCGCGCACCCAGCAGAAACGATAATCCCAGTTTCGCACGCCTCCCAGGAGTTCAGGCAGGGAAGTTGTGGCCGCGGCTACGATTCCGCCCGTGGGCAGGAATGTGAGGCCCTTCAAGGTAATCAGCGAGCGCACAATCGCATCCCGCCATTTACCCTGATAAGTACAGCGACATGCCCACTCGCACCACCACTTCTGTGTGTCCTGAATGGCCGAGTCAACGTTCACCGGTGCAGGCTCAGGCTGATGTGAGGGATACCAAGCCAGATCAAACGAAACTTTCTGGCCTTCAGAAACGGTGAACTCTGCCAAGGTCTTCAGGTTTTCACCGTGAAGAGGAACATCGGTACGCAGCTGGATCGTATCCGGACCGGCAATGGCGGAAATCCCTCTCTCGGTTTGCTGAACCCAAGGCACGATTGACCCATAGTCGAATCGCAGCACGAGTTCCATCTTCATTTGGATCTGGCCCCTGGTCCCGACCACGACGCGCAGAAGTTCAGGTGTTTCCCTGCCAGGAATCATGCAATCGATGAGGGTTGCCGATCCGCTTTCTGTATCGAACTGGGTTTCAAGAATAAGAGTTCCGTCGCGATAACAGCGGCGCGCGGCACTGATCGGTTCGGCTGGCGCAATCGACCAGCGCCCGTTTTCGGGAGTTCCGAGCAATGCGGCGAAACACGCAGGAGAGTCGAAGTTAGGAAGACACAGCCAATCGATGGAACCCTGTTTTGAAACCAGGGCGGCGGTGAGGCAGTCGCCGATCATCGCGTAATCTTCGATGGGGGTAGACAGGAATCACCCTCCGCATGATCAAAGCTGGGAGATATTCTCTCACAAAAACTAATATATTCCGGTCTCGGCCGACGCCAGTCCTGATCTGCCGCTGGCGATACTTGTTATATTTGTGTCCTTAATTTAATTGAATCCTGCACGATGCTGCTCTTCAGAAAGGCTGGATGGGATGAAGCGGTTTTCAAATCGCTATTGGGTTTTTCTACTAGTCACACCTCTCTTTGTTGTTCATTTGGATTCGTCACTCTGGGGACAGGAGAACTCCGGAGATCGGATTTTCTTTCATGCCAAGGTCTTCACTGGCGATTCGCAGAGTCCTTACGCGGAGGCGGTTGCGATTCGAGGGGACAAGATCATCGCGGTAGGCACGCTTCCCGAGGTAGTGAAGTCTGCCTCCGCGAACGCCGAGCGCGTGGATCTCGTGGGCAAAAGTCTGTTTCCTGGCTTCATTGATTCGCACAGCCATTCGATCGATGGCGGACTCACCCTGATCGCTGCGGACGCCAGCGAGAAAGTGAACTCACTCGATGAGCTTCCGGCTTTTGCGGCTGACGCCAAACAGACTGGCCGTGGGATGCGCGGCGACATTCTTGAGATTTTCGGCATGCCGCTGGCCTTCTGGTCGCACACGGATGTTCTGAATGCCGACTTCAGCAGAGGCACTTACGAGAAGCAGAGCGTTCTTCTGCGCGGGATGGATGGGCATACGTCCTGGGCGAATCGCACGCTGTTGCAGCGCGCGGGGATCACGGCCGATTTTCTTAAGAGGCTTTCTGTTCAGGAACGAAGCTATTACGGTGTCGACAAAAACGGGCAGCCGAATGGGTTTCTGGTGGACGCGGGAGAGGAGAAAATCGATGCGCTGCTGCCTGCGCCGACGCCCGAGAAGTTGCTGGCAGCGGGGCGCGCTGCCCTGGAATACAACTACAGCCTGGGCATTACGGCGTGGCTCGATCCTCTGGCTGCTGATTATGTTTTGCAGGCCTACAAGATGCTGGCAGATCGGGGAGAGCTAAGGTCGCAAGTGGTGGCGTTTCCTCAGGTGCTGGCGAGGGATCCGGCGGCCGAACTCGCCACCGTGCAAAAAACGCGAGAGACGTATAAGGATGTGCCCAATCTGCATGTGACCGGGATCAAAGTGTTCGCGGATGGAGTGGTGGAATATCCGTCACAAACGGCGCACCTTAGTAAGCCGTATAAGAACACTGGACGCAACGGCGATTTGCTGTTCGATCCGGGGAAATTTGCTGAGCTTTGTATAGCGGCGGACAAGCAGGGATTGATCATTCACGTGCACGCGATTGGCGACCTGGCCGTGAAGGAGGCACTGGATGGAATTGCGGCAGCGCGAAATGCCAACGGGAATTCGGGGTTGCCACATACGCTTACCCATGAGCAGTTCGTGCAACCTGAGGATTTTCCGCGGTTCCGCGAACTGGGTGTGGTGAGCGCGTTGCAACTTTTCTGGGCGGATGCGAGCCAGGACACGATCGAAATTGTGAAACCCTATTTGGATCCTGAAATCTACAAGTCGCAATATCCGGCGCGGTCCATCCTCGACAACGGCGGGATCATTTCGGGCGCGAGCGACTGGCCGGTTTCAACCGCGAATGTCTTCCGAGCGATCTATCAAGCGGAAACGCGCAAGGGACCGGAAGGTGTGCTGGATGCGGCGCAGGCGATGCCGCGGGAAGCAATGTTTTTTGCCTACACCCAGAATTCGGCGCGGGCCATGAATCTGGATTCTATTGGAACTATCGCTTCGGGTAAGCGCGCGGATTTGGTTCTGCTAGACCGCGATGTTTTGACGATTTCTCCGGAGGAAATGCGGAACGCGAGGGTCTTGTGGACGATGGTGGCGGGGAAGATCGTGTATCGCGCAAAATAAGGGATCAACCTTTAGACTGAAGGATTGAGTTAGCGCCGCATGGTTAAAACCTCCATAACAAAATGTTGGGCCGCCTTTGAAATTGCGGTTATCCCGCCGCCGGGCTGCCGAATTCGTTTCGTAAACGAATCAAGCACTGGAAGTGCCGAACTGGAGGAAGTGCGTTGGTGACTCGATTCGCTTGATATGACGTAACTTAGGACTCTCGATAAAGAGAGGCACGCCGGATCGTCGAACCTCGACTTTTTTTTCGACAGATGTCGATTGTTATGACACTTTGAGAAGCCTTCAACACCATAGTGGCATCAGATTAGGCATACAACGCCGTCTCCTCCGCCCGGGCGTTCCCGATCGAAAAAGGATTCAAGGCCCGCCAGGTGGGGCAACAAAACTAATTTTGAGATGGAAGGACGCAAATGGTCACAGCACCTTCAATCTTCCCAAAAGTAGAAGAGCAGCGATACCTGGCCTTACTGCGCGCAGCCAACACAATTGCAACGTGTAGCGATTGCAGTGCGATCTCCGCCACACTGGTCCAGCAATTGCACGAGGTCACGCCTTTCGATTATTTGCACCTAGTTGCTTTTGCCAAAGAGACAAACCTGCCCTGCTGGTCGTTGCTGGAAGCAAACGGTACGAAAATCGAGACCTCCTGCATAGACTCTTTGTGCTCCGAGGACAGTCCGATTGCGGAGGTGCAAACGTCTGGCCAACTTCTAGTAACGAGCGATTGGAGCTGCGAGACGCGATTCCAAAAATATGGACTCCTCCTCGGCGAACTTGGCATTGCTTCGACTTGCACGTTGGCGTTGACCCGGGGACATCGGCACGTTGGCGTGTTGTGCCTTGGCAGGTTTTATCCCAACGCGTACGACCAAGCGGAAGTTCGCTTTCTCGGTCTGGTCGCTGACCAAATTGGCCTGGCAATCGACGCTGCCGTGAACTTCTACGTGTCTCAGCGCGTACAGGACCAACTTAAACTCATTCTCGACCTGAACAATCAGGTGGTCTCGAATCTCGATTTTCGCGGTCTGCTCCACGCTGCCTCGGCCAAGGTGCGCGAAGTTATGCGGTGCGATGCGGCGGCTGTCATGCTCGCGGACGCAGAGGGTAAACATTTAATCGTGCACGCGCTTGACTATCCTGAGAGCCGCGGAATATTCACTGAAGGATCCCTGGTCCCGATTGAAGGCTCCACGCCTGGGGACTCGTTCAAAAGCGGAAAACCGATAGTGGTGAACCGTCTTGACCCCGCCGAGATGCCGCCAGAGATGTACAAAAAAGCCGCCGGGGAAGGCCTGAACTCGTTCTGCGACGTGCCGCTGATTGCGAGGAACCAGTTGCTTGGAGTTTTAGCAGTCGCGAGGCGGGAGGAGAATGCATTCGACGACGAAGAGATCGCGTTCCTGACTCAGGTCGCGAATCAAGTGGCAATCGGCGTGGAGAATGCGCTGGCGTATACCGAGATCGCCGAGTTGAAAAACAGACTGGCGCAGGAAAAATTGTATCTAGAGGAAGAGATTCGTGGCGAGATGGACTTCGAGGGAATCGTCGGTCAAAGTTCCGCTCTTCGCCATGTTTTGAAACTTGTAGAGACGGTAGCCCCCAGTGACTCGACCGTGTTGTTACTGGGCGAGACTGGCACGGGAGGGAACTGATTGCTCGTGCCATTCATGATCGCAGCCGGCGTAAAGACCGGACCTTTGTGAAACTCAATTGTGCGGCGATCCCGACTGGGCTGCTTGAGAGTGAACTCTTCGGCCATGAGCGCGGGGCATTCACCGGCGCCATCTCACAGAAGATCGGCCGGCTTGAGCTTGCCGATCAGGGCTCGTTGTTTCTGGACGAGGTTGGGGACATTCCGCTCGAGATCCAGCCGAAATTGCTGCGCGCTCTGCAGGAACAAGAATTTGAACGGCTCGGCAGTACCCGCACCAAGAAGGTGGATGTTCGATTGGTGGCTGCGACCAATCGCGATCTCGAGAAAATGATCGAGAGCCGCGAGTTTCGCAGCGATTTGTATTACCGTTTGAACGTCTTTCCGATTCGTATCCCGCCCTTGCGGGAGCGCCCCGAGGATATTCCACTGCTGGTGCGCTACTTCGCGCAAAAATACGGCCGCCGCATGGAGCGAAAGATCGAATCCATCCCTGCCGCTGCTATGAAGAAGCTTTCTGCCGGAGAGAACACACTTTTCAAGCTGATGGAAGACGGGGCGAAATTCTCTTGCGGGGACGTATTCACGAAGCATGTGCTCAGAAAGTTGGCTCGAATATGCCGGTGCAAGGGGTGAAGGGGGTGCGGCGAACAAATTCGGATACTAAAGAACGTTAGTCGACATTTTTTGTCGATTTCCACCAGACCCAAACGACTATCTAGTGAAGGACGGAGGAAAGATGCTCGGCGCGAAGAAAATTGCCAGCCAAGGACCAACGCCATTTGCGACTAGCGCGGATTTCTGCCGGATTTTCGGAGAAGGCATGAACAGCCTGTACCTGCTGTCGTTCTTGCTCACGGCGGATCACTCCATTGCAGAGAAATGTTTTGTCTGCGGCCTGGAGGACTCGGCAAAGGGGAATACGGTATTCAAGGAGTGGGCACAATCCTGGGCCCGGAGGACGATTATTCGCAATGCAATTCGAATGATCCAACCGCGGCCGACAGGTGGCCCTCTGGCGAGCCCGGCTTCAGATTGCGGTGTGGACCGCGTCAGGACCGAGCCAGCAGAAATCGCAAGCATTGTTGAGGTTCCAGCATTCGAGCGCTTCGCTTTTGTGATGTCGGTGCTCGAACGCTACTCCGATCAGGAGTGCTCTCTTCTCTTGAGCTGCACCCGCGGCGATGTGATGGCAGCGCGAACTCGCGCCGTACGACAAATCGCAAGGTTACGGGAGCCTCAACGCAAACTGGAAAGTATCGATTCGAATGAAGCGCGGGCACGGAACTCTGAATCCGTGATCTGTCTGGAAGTGAATTCGCACCTTCCCGCTTCGGCGTAGCTGGCAGCAAGCAATGCATTAGGGAAAATACGCAACCCTTATTTTTTCGAAAAATCGTCATTTTTGACTCCATCGCGAGAGCCGTGGCATCAAACATCTCACCGGCTTGGGCGCAAAATATTCTGCGAACTTGGAGGTGCCTCATGGCGCAAAACGTAGCGGACGCAATGTGGGAAATGCTTGAGAAGGCCGGAGTGAAACGATGTTACGGAATCGTTGGAGATGCGCTGAATCCCGTGATCGATGCGCTTCGCCGGAATGGGAAGATCGAGTTCGTCCACGTGCGCCATGAAGAATACGGGGTCTTCGCCGCGGTCGCCGACGCTTATTTTACGGGCAGTCCAGTGGTGGTTTGCGGCACCGCGGGTCCGGGGGTCACTCACTTGTTTAATGGCTTGATGGATGCAAGAAAAGAGGGCGCGCCGATTATTGCGATTGCGGGCGACGTGGAAACCAAGCTGATCGATACGGCCGCGCTCGAAGAGCTGAACCCTTACAAATTTTTTGAGACCGCGTGCCTCTATGTTGGGCGAGTTGTAAATCCTGAGCAAGCCCGAGCGGTGATCAATACCGCGATTCTTACCGCCGTCATCGATCGCGGGCCAACCGTGATTTCAATGCCGGGCGATGTGGCGGCTTCCGATGTGCCCTCTGGCGCTCATGACGTTGCGATCCCAGCTGCTCCGGTTCTCCGGCCTGCCGATGCCGAACTGCAGAAACTTGCGGGGATGATCGAAGAAGCGAAGAACGTGGCGATCTTCGGAGGCGAGGGCTGCCGGGACGCGCGCAGCGAGGTTATTGCGCTCGCAACCAAGCTGAAAGCGCCGGTCGGCTATTCGTTTCGCGGCAAGCAATGGTTAGAGCACGACAATCCCAACGCCGTGGGCATGACCGGGCTCCTTGGCTACGGCGGAGCTTACAATGCCATTCACGATGCCGATCTGTTGCTGCTGCTGGGGACGGATTTTCCCTTCTCAGAATTCCTGCCGGACGATGGCGTCACGAAAGTGCAAATCGATCAAAACCCGAAGCACATTGGCCGGCGCACTCCTGTCGATCTCGCGCTCGTGGGCGATGTGAAGGCGACGCTGGCATCGTTGCTGCCGATGGTGAGCGAAAAAAGCGAAACACGTTTTCTGGAAAAGCACCTCGCCAAAACGCACGAGTTCGACGAACTGTTGAATCATTATGTCGAGAAAGGACCGGATATCAAACCGATCCGTCCGGAATTTCTGGGGGCGGCGCTGAACGAACTGGCCTCGGACGACGCCATGTTTTTCGCCGATACGGGCACAGCATGCATCTGGATGGCAAGACACATCAAGGGTGGAGCGAAACGCAGGATTTTCGGATCGTTCTCATGGGCATCGATGGCCAGTGCCGCTCCCAATGCGTTCGGCGCGCAATTGGCCTATCCAGGACGACAGACGATCGCACTCTGCGGCGACGGTGGTTTCACGATGCTCGCACTCGGCGATTTGGCGACGCAGGTTCAGCGCAAGGCGCCCGTAGTTCAGATCATCCTCAACAATGAGTCGCTCGACTTCGTCAATATCGAGCAGCAGGAAGCAGGCTTTGTTCCTTTGGCACCCATTTCAAGAATCCAAATTTTGCCCGAGTAGCCGAAGCCATGGGTGCGAAGGGCATACGCCTGGAAGATCCGGGCGATGTGAGAGACGCGCTCGCTGAGGCCCTTGCGCATAAGGACGGACCCGTCGTGGTGGATGCCGTCGTGGATCCCCTTGCTCTTTCGCTGCCGTCGCATGTGCCCTTTCATACGGCAAAGGGCTTCACCATGAGTCTCGCCAAGCAGGTATTGTCCGGCCGCATGGACTCGGTCATCAAAACGATCGAGCGCAACGTTCGTCTGGTGTGACTGGCTGATCGTGACTGGGTGATCCTGCGGGAAGCGCCAAGGACGAAAGCGCGGTTTGGGTGACGCACGCTCCCGAATCCGTCCGCGGAAGAAGTCCGCTGCGTCTATTAAACTACACACCTATCCATTTGTTGGCATGCGAATGCGACATGCAACAGCTGTAGATCTGGAGAGCAAGTTTCGAGCTCGTTTTGGCGGTGTCCCCAAGCTGTATCGGGCTCCGGGCCGGGTCAACCTCATCGGCGAACATACGGATTACAACGAGGGCTTCGTAATGCCTGCCGCGATTGATTTTTCCTGTTGGGTCGCGGCTGCGCCTCGAGACGATGGTCAGATCGTTATCTATTCAGAAAATCTCGGCCAGTCGGTCGAAGCGAGCATAAAGGGCGATCCGCTACATCCGAGACACAACTGGAGTGACTATGCTGTAGGTGTAGCCGCAATTCTTCAGGACGCGGGCTACCGCTTGCAGGGAGCTAACCTTTTCATTTGGGGAGATGTCCCACTGGGCGCGGGACTCAGTTCCTCCGCCGCGATCGAAGTTGTCGTAGCTTACGCCTTGGTCGATTTGTTGGGCCAACCGATTGACCGCGTTCGTTTGGCCCTGCTTTGCCAGCGTGCGGAAAACGAATTCGTAGGAGCGCGCTGCGGCATCATGGATCAGTTCGTCGCTTGCCATGGCCAGTTCGGCCACGCCCTCCTGCTCGATTGCCGGTCGTTGGATTTCTGGCTTCTCTGCCTTCCCGAAAAAGTTCACCTTGTTATCTGCAACACCATGGTGAAACATGAACACGCCAGCAGCGAATACAATCTCCGGCGCTCCGAATGCGAAGAAGCGGTCCGATCTCTAGCGGAGGTGCTGCCGCACGTCCGCGCTCTCCGCGATGTAAGCCCAGAGCAACTGACGCGGCACCAAGGCCTTCTTACACCTGTTGCCTACAAACGAGCCCGACATGTTATTAGCGAAAACGAGCGCGTGCTAGCGGCAGCTTCAGCTTTAGAGAAGGGCGATATGCAAGAGTTCGGTGAGCTGATGCTGGAATCGCATTCCAGCCTTCGCCTCGACTACGAGGTTAGTTGCCAGGAACTGGACCTCATGGTCGAGATCGCCAGCCAGCAGGAGGGTGTTTATGGTGCACGCATGACAGGCGGTGGCTTTGGCGGGTGCACCATCAGCCTTGTCAGCGCCGCCGCAAGTTCGAATTTCCGGCAGCGTGTCTCAGAGGCGTACCATGCTGCCACCGGGCTTACGCCGGAGATCTACGTCTGCCGCGCTTCGCAGGGGGTAGAGGCAGTCTTGCGACCATGAACCGATCAGAATTGCAAAACGTTCCTCACAGGCGGCTGAATCCACTAACCCGCGAGTGGATTCTGGTCTCTCCCCATCGCACGCAACGCCCCTGGCAGGGCAAACTTGAGAAGCTTCCTGTCGAACAACCACCTGATTATGACCCGGCCTGTTACCTCTGTCCGGGCAACGAGCGGGCGGGCGGTGCGCGGAATCCGTACTATTCCACGACCTTTGTTTTCGATAACGACTACCCCGCTTTACTGCCGGAGATCCCTGAGATCTTTGCTGATCAATCCGTCGCTGACCAATCCGTCGATAAACCCGTCGATCAATGCGGCCTAATCGTCTCCCGCAGCGAACGTGGCATCTGTCGAGTCGTGTGTTTCTCGCCACGCCACGACCTCACGATCTCCCGCATGAGCCTCGTCGAAATCCGGCACGTGGTTGACGTCTGGGTCGAGCAACACCGATCGCTTAGTGCTCTTCCGTGGATCAACCACGTGCAGATCTTCGAGAATCGCGGCGCTGCCATGGGCGCCAGCAACCCGCACCCACATTGTCAAATCTGGGCATCCGCGAGCCTCCCGAACGAGGCCGCGAAAGAAGGAGCCTCTTTACAGGATCACTATGATCGCCGCCAAAGCTGTTTGTTGTGTGATTACCTGAAGCTGGAGTTAGTCGAGGAAATCAGACTTGTCTGTCAAAACGACCAATTCATCGTCCTGGTTCCACATTGGGCGCTGTGGCCATTTGAAACCCTTCTGCTTAGCAAGCGCCATCTGGGCGCGATCGACCAACTCTCTGGCGAAGAGCGTGACGCCCTGGCGGATATTCTTCAACGCCTTTCTCGCCGATACGACAATATTTTCGAAGCGCCATTTCCTTATTCCATGGGCTTTCACCAGTCTCCTGCGGATCAGCAGCCCCATCCGGAATGGCATTTCCATGCTCATTACTATCCGCCCCTGCTGCGTTCCGCCTCAGTGCAGAAGTTCATGGTGGGATATGAGATGCTGGCGACGCCGCAGCGCGACACCACCCCGGAAACTGCGGCCGCTCGTTTGCGGGAAGTAGGGGAGGTACACTACGTGGACAAACGTTCTTCCATCTGATCTGATATGACACGAAAAACTTCACGGCGCGATTTTCTTGAGCTTTCAGCTATGGGGCTTGCCTCGGCGGTTGCCCGGGGCGAGTCGGTGCGGCCTCGGTCGATCGTGACCGACACCGAATACCAGAACCCGAATATCAATCCGGAGATCTCCGTGTGGGTAACGTCTGGCGACGACCGTTTCGCATCCGCTCCTAAGGCCAGATGGACTCCAGCTTCGGCCGTATCTTCCGCCGCGTCTGCCGCCGATTACATTCAACTCAACCCCAGAACAAACTTTCAGCAGATATTAGGATTTGGAGGCGCGTTTACCGACGCGACTTGCTATACCTTCAATCGACTGGCGCCTGCCGCGCGAGAAAAGTTGTTTCATGAGATGTTCCACCCTTCAGAGATGGGGCTAAGTACTGGCCGGATTTGCGTTGGAGCGAGCGACTACTCGACGAAAGTTTATAGCTATGACGATGGCGAAGCCGATCCGGATCTAACCCGGTTCTCCATTCAGCACGACCGTGAATACATTCTTCCGATGCTGCGCCAAGTGCGGCAAGTCAACCCCGATCTTTTTCTCTTTTCCACTCCCTGGAGCCCGCCGGGCTGGATGAAATTCAATAATTCCATGCTCGGCGGCGCGATGCGCAATCATTACTTTCCCGTTTATGCGGAGTACTACTTGAAGTTTTTACAGGAATACGCCGCCGAGGGCGTGCCCGTGCAGGCGCTCACCTCGCAGAACGAGGTAGATACCGATCAGGATGGCCGAATGCCCGCCTGCATCTGGCCGCAAGAATACGAGATTCAATTTGTGCGCGATCATCTTGGCCCACTGCTTGAGAAAACTGGGATGAAAACCAAGGTTTGGATCCTGGATCACAATTACAACCTGTGGGGGCGTGCCATTTGCACGCTGGAAGACGAGAAGCTTCGTGAATACGCCAACGCGGTTGCCTGGCACGGCTACTATGGGACGCCAGACATGATGAGCAAAGTGCAGAATGCTTTTCCGGAAATCGAGATGCACTGGACGGAAGGCGGACCGGACTATACCGATCCGGGTTATTTGGTGGATTGGTGCAAGTGGGGCGTGATCTTCAGTGATGTACTGCGCAATTGGTGCCGCTCGATTACTGCCTGGAATCTTGCTCTGGACGAACACGGCCGCCCAAACATCGGTCCTTTCCCCTGCGGCGGCGTAGTGACGGTTGACTCGCAGACCAACGAGATAACGCGCTGTGGACAATACTGGGCGTTCGCCCATTACTCACGGGTAATTCGTCGCGGGGCCCGCCGTTTTGACTCGCACACTTCGGTTGCCGATCTCCATCACGTGGGCGTCGAAAATCCGGACGGGCGCCAGATCCTGATCGTTGTCAATCCGGGTGCACAAAGGCCGATCGAGCTAAGGCTCGCAAATCTGGTGGCTCCAATCGTTTTGAAAACAAATTCCCTGACCACTCTTACATGGAAGTAGAAGTATGCACCGGACTCAGGACACCCGTATCGAAAAGGAGTTTCACATGACTCGAACCACGGGGACGCCTGTGTCGTACAGCATGACGGGTATGCCGATCGTCTTCGCTGCGGTGGTGGCGATCATGGCATCGGTAGCGGCCGTGTCCCAGACGAGTCCCGTGGCAGGGGGAACGGCAAGCGACGGTCCGGGCAATGCTGCCGCGTGGACGACCGGGAACAAGCTGGCGGTCGGCACCTCGGCAGACACGACCAGTAAGGTCTGGTTTACGGTGGCAAAGGGGATCACGAGCGAGGTCTTCTATCCGCGCCTCGATGTCCCGAACATGCAGGACATGCAGTACATCGTGACGGACGGTTCCACCTTCGTGGACCTCGAGCGCGACGCCACCAACCACGTGGTCTCGATGCCGGATGAGATGGCGCTCGAATACACGATCACCAACACGGACAAGCGCGCAACGCCCAAGTACCGGATCACAACCACCTACATCACCGATCGCGACCGGAACACCTTGCTCATCCGCACACGCTTCCAGTCGTTAGATGGCGGAACCTACCAGCTGTACCTGCTCGAGAACGCATCCATGGCAGGCGGCGGCCTCAACAACAACGCTTGGTGGGACGCGACGGACTCGGCGCTCCTGTCCAGCGGTACCGAGAATCTGTCCGGCTCGACGACGACGATCGTATCGGCACTGAAAGTCGCGAGCCCGAACGGCTTCATAGCGCACGACAACGGATACTCCGGTATGGCGAGCGACTGCTACGTTGACTTGAGCGCCGACCGGGTGCTCGACAACCAGTTCGACACCGCCAGCAATGGCAACGTCGTGCAATGCGGCCAAGTCGGCAGCGTCGGCGCCGACACGACGTTCACCGTCGCGCTCGGCTATGGTAGCGATGCGGCATCGGCCGTGGCTGCCGCATCGGCCGTCGCTGCCGTCGACGGGTCCCTGACTGCAGGATTCGCCGACCGCGAGGCCGCGTACCGCGGCATCTCGCCGTACAGCGGTGGCTGGGACGGCTATGTGAACGGGCTCCGCGCAGCCCCCGCAAGCGTGTCGAGCGACACCCTCCGCCGCCGCGCCTACTATGTCGCAGCGATGGCCTTGCACGCCGCCGAAGACAAGACGTTCCCCGGCGCCAGCATCGCAGGCTTCGCAACGCCCTGGGGTGACTTCACGAACGGGAATTACCTCAACGACGGCTACCACCGGGTATGGGGCCGCGACCTGTATCAGCAGGCAACGGGCTTGATCGCCGCAGGCGACTCCGGGCAGGCGCTGCGCATGGCCCAGTTCATGTGGAACAATCAGTATGTCAGCTCCACCATCGCCGGAGACAATACAACTTATCCGCCCGGCTCCTTCCCACGTTACAGCCTGGTCAGCGGAATCAGCGGTGCAACGCCGCCGCAGCTCGGCTGTTGCGAGCAGCTCGACCAGGAGGCCTTTGCCATCCTGCTCGCCTGGATGACGGCTCTAACCGACAATGCAACCTACCAGAAGATCCAAGCGACGGCGAACCACATTCAGACGGTGGGGCCTAACACGACCGAGCGCTGGGAGGAACAGAGCGGGAAGTCGCCCTCGTCCATCGCGGCTGAGATCGCCGGCCTCGTCGCAGCAGCCGACATCGCCCGCCAGAACGGCGCCGCCGCCAGCGCGACCACTTGGGAGTCAAAAGCTGACTTATGGCGCTCGAGCCTCCCCGGTTGGACGTTCACGACCAGCGGCTTCTGGGACGGCCACCAGTACTACGAGCGGATCGATGAGAGTTCTTCATCGAACCCTAACGACAATGGAGATCAGATCGCCTTCCAGGAAGGGAGCTTCTACGCTCATGACGTCGTTGACTTCGGCTTCGTCGATCTCGTCCGGCTGGGCGAAGATCTGCCCAATGACTCCAATGTATCGACCTCGCTCTCCCCGACCGCCGCAGGTTCGGACGGCAATTCCACTGTGCAGGTGACCATGCCCAGCGGCGACATCTACTTCCACCGCTACAACCATGACAACTACGGCGAGAGCAACAGCGATTGCAGCGGCTTTCCCGCCAACGGAGCCAATCGCTTCGGAAGGTTTTGGCCGGTCCTTTCCGGCGAGCGCGGCGAGTACGAGCTCGCGAATGGCCACCAGGCTGGCGTCTACCTCCAGTCCATGGCTGACGCGGCCAACGACGGATACTTCGTGCCAGAACAGATCTGGGACCGCTCGGACGTTTCCTGCTTCGCGCTTGGACGGCCGACGGGCAGCGCCTCCCCGCTCAACTGGGCCGAGGGGCAATACCTGCGCCTCGCCCAGTCGATCGACGCCGGTTATAACCTCGACACGCCGTCTGTGGTCAAGGCGAAGTACCGTGGCGCCGGACCGATCCGCGGCAACGGTGGTAAGTGTATCGACGACGCCGGTGCAAGCACGAACAGCGGTACCGCGATCCAGCTCTGGGACTGTAACGGCACGGGCGCGCAGAGCTGGGCATGGAACAGTGCTGACGGGACCCTGCAGGCTCTCGGCAAGTGCATGGACGTCACCGGCGGCGGCACTGCTAACGGGACACAGGTCCAGCTCTGGGACTGCAACAACACCGGTGCCCAGCAATGGCGCTGGCGAAATCAGAACCACCTGGTAAACCCGCAGTCCGGTCGCTGTCTCGACGTCACCGGCGGCAGCGCTGCCGATGGTACACGGCTTGTGGTCTGGGACTGCAACGGCCTCGCAACCCAATCCTGGTACATGCCGTAGCCTCGCATGTTCGGAGGGCTCATCATCATTCGCTCGATTGCAGTGCATGCAGCGGCGGGCGGCTCCGCGCGACCGATGGCGCAACATCACCCTTCAGCATCAGCCACAGAATCCGGTTGTAGAGCTGATCGTCCACGCGATCGGGTGCGCTCAAATCCAGACTCTCGGACAGGCGTGCGGCTGCAGTATTCTGCGGATTCTTTTCATTTAAGTCTTGCGTCGGGATGACGGGGTCGTAAGGCGTCAAGTCGGCCGTCGGTGCGAAGATGTCCGCCAGAGGGCGGCTGAAGTAATCGAACTTCGAGAGCCGCCCCATGCCGAGAATGTCCTCGATCGCCGCGACCACGTCCGTCGTATTGATGAAGCGATGCACGGTGCCCGGCCGATTGTAGGCCGAGATGGCGTAGAACGGCGCGCGGTGCGAATCGGTGTGGTCGGGGCCGGCCTGCGCGTCATCCTCAACGACGAGGATCACCGTGTCCTTCCAATACGGGCTGTGCGAGAGCGCCTGCACGATCCGCCCGAGTGCGAGGTCGTTGTCGGCCATGCACGCGCGCGGGGTGCACTTCCCCGGTCGCCCAGCCACCAAATGGTCCATCGGCAAGTGCATGACTTCGAGTTGCGGCATGTCGCCGTCGCGCACGTAACGTCCGAGTTCGGCGATCCACACGTCCGCGCGCTTCTGGTCCTGCGTGATCAGATCGAAAGGTATGTAATCGGGATTCACATCGGCGGCCAAGTCGCGCTGCGTCACCGGCCAGCCGGGATTCCCCTTAACCATTTCGCCATAGTCGCGGAAGGTGATGCCTTCGCGGATCGCGAGCGTCCACAAAAAGCCGCGCTCCGGCTCATCGCTCTCTTCGCCGTCCATGTCGGCCCGTTTGCCGGCGTAACCGGAGGGCACAACTTTCTCACCGTAGTTCGTGACGTAGGCGGCGGTGGACCAGATGTGCCCTTGCGAACTGACCTCGGCATTCACGAAGAAGCGATCGAACAGGCCGAAACGCCGCGCCAGCGCATGATGGTTCGGAGTGATGGTGATGTCGGGGAAATAGACGAGGCTCGCATCTCCGTCACCTTCCTTCATATCCCCGAGCACCTGATCATAAGTGCGGTTCTCTTTGATGATGTAGACGACATGGCGGAACGGCGGATAGCGGCGCGCCGCGAGTTTGTGCTGCCAGTTGTTTGCGGCGACTACACGCTTGGTGAAGCGAGCAAGTTGCGGCGGCGGCAGTGATGCGGAGAGCACGCGCAGGCTGCCATTCAACTGTCCCAGCGCGTACGCTGTCGGTTTCTCATCCGGCCAATTCGTGAGCGGAACCGGGCCGTCGGGGTTGGCATGGGTGCCGTGTCCTTTGCCCGAGACGATCAGCAGTTCGCTATTTGTTTCGGCAATCGCGGTGGGATACCAGTCGGTCGGAATGCGCCCGAGCAAGTTGCCGGTGGCCACGTCGAAGACGGCGACGGCATTGTTGTCGGCCTCTGCGACGAACAGGCGCTTGCCGTCGGAACTGAACGCGACTGCGTTAGGCGTGCTGCCCTCGGGCGGCGCGCCGGGCGCGGCATCGTGCAGATAGCGCGCAACCTTTCGCAGCTTCGTGTCGACAACGGCAACGCGATCGCTACCTGCGAGCGTGACGTACAGCCTCGTTCCCCTGACCGCTAGCGCCGACGGATGCCGGCCGACCTCGATCCGGCCTAGATACGCGAGTGTTCCGTCTATCAAAACGCGGAACTGCGATACCGTGCTGCCGCCCCAAGCGGAGACGAACACTTGACCGTCCGGCGTGAGCGCGACGCCATAGGGGTAATGATCGGTCGAAAACCGTTGCGTGATCTCGCCGTTCGCGGCGTTCACCACCGCGAGCCGATCGCCGACCTCCTCGGCGACATAAAGGAATTTTCCGTTGGGCGAGAACGCGAGTCCCGCCGGATAGCTTGTGCCCGTGCCGTCCGCCGTTTTTGCCTTCGCCAGTTCGAACTTGTTCTCGAGGGTAGCAGCGCCGTTTTTCCATGCGTAGACGAAGACCATGTCAGTGTTGCCGCCAGAGACGGCGAGGCGCTGGCCGTCAGGGGAGAAGGCGGCGCCATAGAAAGCCCCATCCTGGAGCAGCGTCTGCGTGACCTTCCTCGTCTTCAGATCGATGACCTGAACGCCTTGCTCGCGCCAGCCGCTGAGCACGACCACGGCTCTGTCCCTTTCGGGCGTGAGTACGAGATTGATCGGCAAGCTGCCGAGGTCAACCGCTTCGCCCGCGGGATCAAGTCGCACTCCGGTCGGCAGCGGTGAAGTGAATGGTTGCTGGTTTTGTGCGGACACCCACGTGCACAGCAGTGCAGAAAACGTGAGAGCGAGTCGACAGATACGGAGCGAAAACATAACACGCGTTCCTCACAGAGTTGGCACAACCAATGCAATATTGCGGATGTTCCAGCGTGCCCACCAGGCTGGATCTTACATATCGTACCGAATCGGCCCATTGCGCGATGCCATTGTTTCTCTCATCGGTAAAAAACCAGATGAAGATGGCTGCCCAGCCAATGATGGGCACAGAACGGGAGAAGCGATGCGGCGTCTACTCTTGATCGGTGCTTGTGACCATAGATTTGGCGGGCGTTCTCAGGATCTCGCCGATAAGAAAAAGATCGGTCAGCAGCGCGCGGAGATGGCTGGAGGCGTTCAGGTTGTCGACTAATTGTGAACTGATGGAAGCTTGCGCTAGGACTACGTGAATGACGGCGAGCGAGTCCCGCACGTCGCGCTCCAGCATGGAACAGAAGTCTTCGTACTGCTCTGATGGTTCCAGGTCGGACTTTCGTATAGCTTGTCTACAACTTTCCGCCAAGCCGGTTAACGCTTCCGCCGCACGCTGCAGGAAGTTGCGGACTTGCCCGCCTTCATCGCTGGGCAGGCCCTGTCCCGCGTAGGCAAGCAGAAACTCGTAACTCTCCTCGATGACCTCGCAGCGTTCCAGGAACTCAGTCGCCATCGGCTAGACCCCGGCCTCCATCGGATAAGCTCTCTACCACCCACCGTTTCGGGTCATGCTCCTTGAGATAGAATTCCCGGCTCATGGACCCGACGATCATCGATGCGGTAATGGGCAGCTTCTCGGGCCGGATGGCAAAGTACACGTGCACGATGACCAGCGTGATGAGTCCCACCCCAGCCAATCCGTGCAGGAAGTACATGAGGCCCCAGGTCATATCACTGAACAGATAGGGATTGCGTGGAAAAAAGATCGTCCGCACGCGCCACATCATACATACGCCAGTTGCGATCACCGCCAGACCGGTCAGCATCACGACGCCATGATAGAGCTTGTTCTCCAGCGGGTACTTGGCGTACTTTCGCGGCGGGGCCGCGGGCTTTCCCATGAAACGCTGGAACCGCTTCCATGCATCTTCCAGGTCGGCGCGGTCCGGCCAAATCGACCAGAAGTCCATGTAGAAGGTCGCGTGGATGATGTGAAAAAGAATCGAGACGGTGAGCACCGAGCCGGCGATCCAGTGATAAGTCACCCAGTCAAACTGGAAGCCGACCCTGGGCAGGAATGCGGTAAACAGCAGCACGAACATGGCGGATGCCATGATCCAGTGAAACAATCTCGCGGCCAGCGAATGCCGCGGAATGCGCGCTGGTAGTTTCACACTCTCCGCCGAAGGATCGGAGACGAATCTTTTTTCTTTGGCGAAGTAGCGAACGTAGATCGCGTGCACCACAAGAAACACCAGACCCACGATCAGCGCGACCCAGATCAGGAACCAGGCAATGTGAATCGGAACCCTTTGCCCCAACGGACTTGTAGCCCACTCTATGACGCCCATGCCGCCTCCTGCACTCCGCTAATCGAGCGCTTCACCAGGTTTCGCATGAGCGGGATCTTGTAGGCATTGAACTGCAGCGGAACAGCACCCTGTACGGCGAGCTTCCCCGCCGCTTCGCCGGTTGTGGCATCGCGGGGCTTGCCCCGCACAGAATCTTCCACCGTCTTTAACCGCAGGGGCCGGGCGGCGACGGCGTTCACCGCAATCCGAATGTCTTGAATGGTTCCGCCGGACAATTTCACCGCCGAAGCCACGTTCATCAGAGGAAAATCCCACACGTTACGGTCGCGCACTTTTTCGAAGTAGAACTGTGCGTTGGCCCAGGTTGAAGGAATGCGAATCGCTGTCAGGAGATAACCGGGACGAAGAATATTCATGCGCGTGATGTCGACCTCGGGGCCGATAAAGTATTTCTCGGCGTCCATCACCTGCTGGCCTTTGGGAGTCAGAACCACGAACTGGGCATCGAGCGCGATGAAGGCCGGGGCCGTGTCCGAAGGATTCACGGCTACGCATCGGTCCGCATGGAGAATCGCATGCTCCCGATTTCTGCCCACGGGCGTGTCGGCGTAGCAGATATTTCCTCCGGCCCGATAGCAGGGCCAGCCCGCGCGATAGTACCAGCAGCGAGCGTCCTGAGAGACGTTGCCGCCGATCGTGCCCTGGTTGCGGATCTGCGGAGAAGCCACCAGTTCCGCCGCTTGCGCTAACACTCCATATTTCTGTCGAATGACGGGATGCTGCACGACATCGGTGAGCGTAGACATGGCTCCGATTTCGACTCCGTCGCCCGTCGCGCGAATCCCCTTGAGTTCCTCGATTCCACTCAGCTCGATGACAACCTTCGGCTTTTTGATTCGGTCCTTCAGCCAATCGAAGCTGTCCATCCCGCCCGCCAGCACCCAGGCTTCCTCTCCATGCTGTTGGAGAAGCTTCTCCGCATCGACAACTGACTTCGGCTGATACAACTGAAATGCCGGCATCACATCTCGGATTACTGCCATAAATGCTCCGTTATTCGAATCTGCTAAATGTGCGCGGTCAGTGGATCCTGCATCGGCCGCCCAGCTTCGAGCGCCGTCAGAATCGTGTCCAGGTTGACAGGTGCGCGACGGAAAATCTCGTCGCCCAAGGCATCGGAGAGCGCATTTAGAATCGCGCCGCAGCCACCGCCTACCGGCGGCTCACCAATACCGCGCGCGCCAACCGGCGTCTCCGGATCAGGAATGTCGAGCGCCGCCCACTGCATGTTGACCGGGACATCCAGGATCGTTGGCGGCTTGGTGTGGTAGAAGCGCAGCGAGACGGCGTTTCCGTAATGAGGATCGTATACCCACTTCTGGCCGATCGCGTGGCCAATCCCCAGGATCGACCTGCCGAGGATTTGCCCGGAGACCGCCTTGGGATGGATCACGGTGCCAACGTCCGCCACAGCCAGAAAATCCGTGATGTCGTACTTGCCAGTTTCAACATCGACTTCGATCTCCGCGAAACTGGCGACATAAGAGAAGGTCTGTCCATCGCGCGGGTACTGATCCTTGGCGGCTGCGACCAGACCTTGTCCCGCCAACGCCGCAATGGACGCTTTGGTGTACTTGTTCACATCCGCGGGAGCCTCGTGGCCGTCGTAGATGCCGCCCAGTTCAATGGCGCGCTGGGCCGCCTGCGCCAAGGTCATGCCCCTGCCGCCGCCCATACGAAAAACGCGCTCATTCGCAACCTCATACTGCTCCGGCTTCCCACCGAGGGTCTTGGCGGCAATCTCCTGGAGCTTCTTTTTTCCGTCCATCGCTGCCGCGTGTGCCGCGCGGGTCATGGCATGTGTTGTCTGGCTTCCTCCGGAGACGCAGGTCCACGGGAGATTCTTGGACGTATTGCCCCACGTCACATCACACTTTTCCCAAGGCACACCCAGAATTTCGGCTACGACGCGGTGAACGTCGGTGATCGACTCGGTTCCCAGGTTGCCGATTCCGGATTGAATCGCGATCCGGCCATCCGGTTGGATCACAAACAGCCCGTCGTATCCGACGGAGCCTCCGACGAAACAACTCGAAGACACGCCCACTCCGCGCACTTTCGTCCCGCTTCGTTTCGGCCGAGAAATGCGCTCCTTCCATTGGAACTCCTCGGCGCCGCGATCAAACGCCTCTTTCAGGAACGCGCTGGTGCAATGTGCCCGCGTTCCATTCCTCACCGGCCCAACCGGCGATTTGCCTTCCGGGCAGTTGATTCGGCGAATGGCAACTTGGTCCAGCGAAAGCTTGCGCGCGGCCTTGGAAACAATCGTTTCCATGATCACGATTCCCTGCATGCCGCCGGGTGAACTCTGCGCGCCGCGCGGCGGAGTGTTGGTGAGAACGGTTGTTCCGCGCCAACGCATTGCGAGAGGCTGATACAGCAGCGACACAATGTTCCCCGACGTGCCCGCATCACCAACCGCGTCATAGGGGCCGGTATTGCAGATGACGAACATGTCCAGCGCCGTGATCCGCCCGTCTCCCGCGAAGGCGACTTTCATCCGGCCCTGGAAGCCCGGACGCGCACGCCCGATGAAATGCTCTTCCTCGCGGCTAATGCGCATCATCACGGGAGCATTCGCCTTCTTCGACAACAGCGCCGGGATAATCGCGAAGATATAACCGGTGGCCTTGCTGCCGAATCCGCCTCCGGTGTACTCGCTGATCAGCACGATCTGGCTGGGATCCATGTTCAGCCAGCGTGCCAGGCTAGCCAGCGTTTGCACTGTGCTCTGGGTTCCCATGTGAACGAAGACCTTGCCGTTCTGCCAGTACGCCAATGTGGAACGAGGCTCGAGCGTTTCGTGACTGGTGTCGGGAGTGACAAATGTTTCGTCGAGAACCAGAGCGGCATTCTTAAAACCAGCATCCAGATCGCCGAAACTCCACTCGTCCTGCGCTTTCCCCATGGGCAAACGGCCGTGTTTGGCTTCTGCGAAATCGGCGTGAGTCCACTTGAGTTCTCCGACGTGGGGTGGTGGCGGGCTCGGCGGTTTCTCTCCGGGCTTCGGCTGCGCCATCTGCGGCTTCACCCAGATATTGCCGTCCACGCGCGGGTTGGGTCCGCCCGGACGCAGCGTATCCAGCGGATCGATGGCAAACGGAAGGTGTTCAAACTCGATGTCGATCGCTTCGATCGCTTCCGCGGCAGTGTATTCATCCACGGCCGCGACCGCCAGGACCGGTTCGCCCTGATAGAGCGGCTCCATGGTGAGCGCTTTTTCGCCTTGCTTATTGGCCTTGATTACAACGCCCAGATCGGTCACGCTGTCAGCCGGCGCGGGAAGATCGTCCTGGGTAAGAATCGCCTTCACTCCCGGCATCGCCAGCGCCTTGCTGACGTCCAGATGCTTCACGCGTCCGTGCGGCACGGGGCTCAGCAGCAACTTGCAGAACAACATGCCATCGACGCGAAAATCCTCGGAATATTTCGCTTTGCCGGTCACCTTCGCGTACAGATCTGGAGTCGGATAGTTCTTGCCGATCAGTTTGTATTGCGATCCAAATTTCTGCTGGTTGGGCCTCCACTCTGACTTAGACATGTTGGACCTTCCTCATGTTTTCTGCGCCGCGCATCATCGCGGTGAGAATTTTGTCGTAATCCTGGCAGCGGCATAGATTGCCGGAGAGTCCTTGCGCCATCTCCGACCGAGTCGGATTGGGATTCGTTTTGAGAAAGCCGACCGCCGACATAATGAACCCGGACATGCAAAATGCGCACTGGAAGCCCTGCTCATCGATTACGCCCTGTTGTACGGGATGAAGCGTTCCGTCAGAACTCGCCAGCCCTTCGATGGTTACAACTTTCCTTTCTCGCACCGTGTGCGTCAGGACGGAACAGGAGTAGTAAGGCACGTCATCGATCAGCACCGTGCACGCGCCGCACTCGGCGCGGTCACAGCCCAGCTTGGTGCCGGTGAGTCCGAGTTTGTAGCGCAGGGTCCAGGCCAACGTCTCCTGCTTCATGACATCCACTCGGCGCGGTTGGCCGTTGACGTTCAGGGTAATAAGCCTGTCTCCAAGACCAGGCGGCTGTTGACCCAAAAGCGTGGAAGCCCGAAACAGATAACTCGCGGAGGAGGCGGCAACGCCGCCGGCGATCACTCCTTTAATAAAGTTGCGCCGCGAGGCGCTCTTTAATATCTCGTCCGATGTAGTGCCGATTTTCTCAGGCATGCTGAATCACCTCACGGTTAAGTCCGGCATCACCATGTGGCAGGTGAGAAAACTTGTGGAACCAATTTGAAGACTCGTGACTACTTAGGCAGATTTTACTCCGGGAGTGACCCAAAAATCTCCCGTGTCACGTCATGATCACGTCTAAGAAGATGGCAAAGGCGCATGGCGGCCGTCGGGGACCACTGAGGCGAGCAGTCGGGCAGACCCCGGCTGCCGCAGTAAAGGTGCGACGGCTCGCCGTGTTTCAGGGGGCGATGGCAATGACCCTCAAAGGACTGCCGGAGCCGCCGACGATTTTCAGTGGGGCGGCAACCACGATGGCGCCGGTCGGCGGAAGCTGATCGAGGTTGGACAAGCCCGCCAGTCCAAACTTGCCGCTGCCGTGCATAAGGTAGTGGTTCGGGAAGGGCGGGTCAAAGGTGGCGGCCTGACCGGCATCGGTGCCGACCGTCTCCACCCCGAGGCCTAGCACATCTCGATCCTGAGCGAGGAGGGCGGAACTCTCCTTCGCCAATCCGGGAGTGTGTGGGCCATTGTCTTTTAGGTTGATGTAGTCCTTGGGGTCGTTACGCTTCGACCAACCTGTACGCAAGAGAACCCATGCCCCTGCCGGGATACGGCCGTACTGTTCTTCCCACCGTCGGATGCGCTCTGGGGTCAGCAGATAGTCAGGGTTTTTTGCCACCTCCGCGCTGATGTCGATCACACAGGCGGGTCCGACAAATTTCTTCGGCGGGATGCGGTCCACAGTATTGTCTGGAAGGTCTTTCCCAGAGACCCAATGCACTGGAGCATCAAAATGGGTGCCAGTGTGCTCGCCGGTTTCGAACCCATTCCAGTACCAGGCGGGGCCGCGCTCATCGTAGTGCGACAACTCCCAGATCTTGAACGCGGGCGTGTTGTTGAACTGCGGCGGCAGGGGCAGCAAAGGCGTTTGCGGACTCAAGGACTGAGTCAGATCCACGACCCGCAGTCTGCCCGCGGCCAATTCTTGGAGCAGTTCAGCCAGGACACTAGGCATTGGCGCACCTCATAAGCTTTGCGTTCGGCATTCTCGTCCTCCGCTCGATCCTTAGTGCCCCTTGAGGGACTGAATATGACGACGGAATTGAAAACGATTCTCAAGCAACGACAGGTCGGTGACATAGGCCGCGGGACCTTTGGCTTCGACCTTGGCAATGATGGTCGTTAGTTCAGTGCCCTGCATCGCGCCGGTCACGGCGGCTTTGAAATCGTCCACACTCCGTACTGTCGCCACACGCGGAATGCCGGCGGCGCGGGCGATCCCTTCCAGGTCTGTGCCTGTGCTGGTCGCCGTTGGGAAACCGCCGACCGAGAGCAGGGTTTCGTTGTCGAAGACGACGTGGACCAGCTTTTTGGGGCGGTAACGCGCCATTGTGCTAAGACTGCCAAGATTCATCAAAAGCGAGCCGTCGCCATCGAAGACGATCACTCTTTGTTCCGGCAGGCACAAAGCCAGGCCCAACCCTGTCGAAGAAGCCAGTCCCATCGCGTGTTGCAGGTAGAAGAAATTGGGCCGGTGACCCAGCGACTGCAGCTCAGCCGCAACTGCCCCCATGATCGTGACGACCAGACAGTTTTCCAGCTCGGAATAAATCGACCGGAGACAATCAATGCGCAGCATCATTCCTCCCACATCAGGTCGCGCGTCAACAGAAGGGCGACTGGCTGCAAGCTGCTTTCGGAAAGGGCTTGCGCCTGCTGCATGCGCTTCTTGATGGTCTCCACCGAATCAAGGAAAGAGTATGGGATGCCCAACGCCCGCAAGAGCGGCTCGGTGACGTTGCCGCCTTGCGTTTGCCACGGGTCGCGCTCGCCAAACGAGCCGCGGTAGCTGATTTGCATCAAGAGAGGAATCTTGTATAGATATGCGAAAGAGACGATGCCGTTAATGGATGCCAGAAAGCCATGGTTCTGCATCAGCATAGCCGACTTGACTCCGGCAAGGTGTGCTCCAGCCGAGATGCCGACCGCTTCCTCCTCCTTTGCCAGTCGAACGAGAGTCACCTCTGGGTCCTCGTCCGCCAACCGGATGAGATGTACCAACCAGGTTTCCGGCAGAGCTGAGACGAGGCGGATGTCGCATGCCTTCAAAGCGTCGTAGATCCGCTTCGAGCTGGTCATAGAAACCGGCATAGGTTGGCTTTCAATAAACGAAGCGAACATATTCTATCTTCTATGCTGCAAAGGTGGAAAATGCGGCCCTTGACGAGCGTTTGCAGCGGGGTATAGGTTTGGCGCTTGTTCCGCGAGACCTCGGCGCTCACGTTCCGATATACCGATATACCCAGGAGCAAAAGCTTGCTGTCCAAATCCCAAGGTGTTCTCAACCCCAAGATCTCGTTCGCGTCGAATGCAAACTTTCCCGTAGAAAACGTTCGCGCGGCTTTCCCTGCGCTGACCCGCCCCCCAGGCTTCATCTTTTTCGACAACGCGGCGGGAGCGCAGGCTCCGGAGATTGTGCTGGAGGCGGTGAATCATCACCTCCTCGAGTGCAACGTGCAGCGAGGTGGACACTACGCAAAAAGCCGGGAAGTCGACGCAATGATTTTCCGTGCGCGGCAGAGTGTCGCCGATCTTGTGAACGCACGGGATGCGAGCGAAATCGCGTTTGGCATGAACGCCACCTCCTTCATTCGTTTAGTGAGTTTGGCGATCGGACAAACGCTCGGCCACCGAAAGGAGATTGTCGTAACCGACATGGACCACGAAGCCAATGTCGCCACCTGGCTGGCGTTGGAACGGAACGGAGCAAACATCCTTTGGTGGAAGATGAGGGACGATGGAAATCTGCACGTCGACGACCTCATCCCGCTCGTGTCTTCGACGACGCGCCTTGTGGCGTGCACGCTTACTTCGAATGCCATCGGCTCGATCGTGGATGTCGCAGCCGCAGCAAAAGTCGTGCACGCCGCCGGGGCAGAAATCTTTCTCGATGCCGTGCATTACGGCCCTCACGGCCTGATTGATGTACAGGCCTTCGATTGCGACTATCTGGTTTGTTCGGGATACAAAATCTTCGCTCCGCACATGGGATTTCTTTGGGGACGCCGTGAACTGCTTCAAAGGCTCCCGACCTTCCGCGAAGATTTCATCCCCGACGAGCCGCCCGGAAAAATCGAAGCGGGCACTTTTGTTTACGAGAATGTGGCCGGGATGGATGCTGCCGTGCTCTACCTGGAAACCCTGGGCAGGAGCATGGCGCGAACCGATGGAGCAGACAAATCGGAATCGAGGCGGGCTGCTTTGCAACGCGCGTTCGAGATAATCCGAGCCTACGAACAATCGCTTTCGCTCGAAATGCTTCGGGTGCTGAACGATTGCGGCGCGGTGGTCTACGGCGTGGCCGACAAGAATCGAATTCATGAACGAGTGCCAACGCTGTGCTTCAATCTGCCGAATCTGTCTCCGGCAAGAGTCACCGAAGAACTCGCGAAACAAAATATCGGCTTGCGCGATGGCCACATGTATTCGCCGCGGCTGATGAAGCGACTGGGCCTTGCTAAGGAGGTTGGCGCAGTCCGAGCGTCGCTCGTACACTACAATACGGTCGAAGAAGTGCACAGGTTCGGAAGTGCGCTGTCTGAGATTGCGAGTGAATGAGTCGACGACGCCGCACGAGAACCTCATGCTGACCGACAAACAAATCCAGGAGATTCGTTCTCGCTTCAGGATCTTCCAACGCAAAACCTACCTCAACACCTGCTCCCAGGGGGCGCTGTCGGACGCCGTGCTGACTGGTCTGGAGGATTACATCGCGAGCTGGCACGCCCAAGGCTCGCCGTGGGAGACCTGGATGGATCGCTACGACGAGGCGCGGGCCGCCTTTGCGCAATTCATCAACGCCAGCCCGGATGAGGTTGCCATCGTGACCAGCGCCTCCGCGGGCATCAACGGCGTTGCCAGCGCGCTGAGTTTTCAGGACCGAAAGAAAGTCGTGATGGGTGAGTTCGAGTTTCCTACCATGGGTCACATCTGGCTCGCGCAGCGAGTTCGAGGCGCTGAAGTGCAATTCGTGAAGGCGGAAGGCAACAGCATTCCGGCTGTCAATTACGAAAAGATGGTGGACCGCAATACGCTCATCGTGCCGCTCACGCGCGTTTGTTTTAAGAACGGATTTCGTTCCGAGGTAAAGGCCATCACACAAATCGCACACCACGCCGGCGCTTTGGTAATGCTCGACGATTACCAGGACTGCGGAACCCGCCCGGTTGACGTGAAAGCTATGGACCTCGACTTCTTTGTTACGGGAACTCTCAAGTATCTGCTCGGTCCTCCCGGCCTTGCTTTCATGTACGTGCGGAAGGAACTCATTTCATCCCTTGTTCCCACAGTTACCGGATGGTTTGCCCAAACCAATCCATTCGCCTTCGATCCCCAGCATATCGATCTATCTCCCACTGCCCGAAGATTCGAGTCCGGTTCTCCTTCCGTGCCCAATGTGTACGCGGCGGTGCCCGGATTCGAAATGCTTCGAAGGTTCGGCATGGAGAATGTGGAAGGCCATATCAGAAGACTCACACAATCGCTGTTGAACTGCGCGCGCGATCTGGGTATCCGCGCCAAAACGCCCGCGGACAGCGTAGGCCCGCTGGTCGTGTTGCAGTGCAAGGATTCAACCTTACTGGTGCAAAAGCTCGCTGAACGCGACATCGTCGCGTCGAACCGTCACGATGGCTTGCGGATATCGTTCCATGTGTACAACACAATGGACGATGTCAAGGAAGTCGCGGAAGTCCTCAGGAAGAATATCGATTTGATGGTTCTTGATCCTGCCGGTGTCGGCAGTTATGACTGATCAACACTGTTCAACTCAACACCGTTCAACTCAACAACGTTCAGCGGTCGAGGCCACGCTCGCCGCTGAGAAACCTCCGATGCCGGTGGAAGGTCTCCACCGCGGCCTGGGGCAACGGCAGCTCACCATGATGGCCATTGGCGGCGCCATCGGTGTAGGTTTGTTTCTGGGAAGCAGCGTAACCATTCGCCTCGCTGGACCCGCCGTCATCCTCTCCTATCTGCTGGGAGCAGGCATTGCTCTGATCATGTCTTATGCGCTGGCGGAGATGGCGGTGGTCCATCCCGTCGCCGGCGCATTCGGAGTCTACGCCGATCATTACCTCAATTCCTGGGCCGGTTTTTCGGTTCGAGCCACCTACGGAGTCGCACAGATCATCGCCATCGGCGCTGAAGTAACAGCCGCCGCCATCTACATCTCTTTCTGGCTTCCGCACGTTCCGCAATGGATTTGGGTGGTGTTGGTTTCAGCCGCTCTGGTGGCGCTCAATTCTATGCAGGTCAACCGCCTGGGAGAGTTTGAATATTGGTTCGCAATGATCAAAGTAGCCGCCATCATCGCGTTCATCATTGTAGGGCTATCTTTGATTTTTGGTGTCGGTCCCCGGAGCGCGATTGGCTTGTCTAATTTAACTCACCACGGAGGATTTTTCCCTGTGGGATGGAAAGGAGTATGGCTTTCTCTCACCATCACTGTGACGAGTTACATGGGTGTGGAAATCATCGCGGTGACGGCGGGAGAGGCCCAGCATCCGGAAACTACCATTCCCCGCGCCATGCGCAGCATTGTTTGGCGGCTCATTTTATTCTATGTGCTGGCGATTGCGATTATGGTGACGATGGTTCCCTGGAACCAGACCAGCAGTTCGTCCGGGCTTTCCGGCAGTCCTTTCGTGACCGCGTTCGCCGCGGCGCACATACCATTCGCCGCCGCGATCATGAATTTCGTCGTGCTCACGGCCGCACTATCGAGCGTGAACACGAACCTTTATCTTTCCACTCGAATGCTTTTCTCTCTGGGCCGGGGAGGTTCTGCTCCCGAATGGATGGGCAAGGTGAGCCGCAACGGCGTGCCGCATCGCGCGCTGCTGGTTTCGACGGCGGGTATTGTCGCGGCCATCCTGCTGGCCATCTTTGCCCCTAAGAATGCCTTCCTTATGCTCTATGGAACCGCAGTCGCCGGAATGCTTTTCGTGTGGCTGATCATTCTCAATACGCACCTTCGCTTTCGCAAAGCGATCACGAGCGAGCGGCTATTGAGTTTGCCCATGCGTCTGCGGGCGCACCCCTTTTTCACGGTCGTCGGTGTTCTTTTACTTCTCGCGATCTCGGTCACAACCTTCTTCGTAGACGGATTGCGATGGTCGGTTCCAGCATTTTCTGTCTTCTTAGGTTTGATCTCGCTTTTGTACCTGCGAGGCCGGCGGCGCAAGGCCTTTTAGCCGAGCGCCTTATTTTGGTATAGAGGAGCATTCTGCAAGGAGAGCACGAGATGGTCGAAGCTTGCGAAGAGGTTTACTCTTCGCTCAGCCGGCGATTCAAAGGTGATTTGCTGCATCCCGGCGAAAGCGGTTACGAAGACGCACGTTCCATTTGGAACGGCATGGTGGCTCGCATACCCGCCCTTATAGCGCGCTGCGCCGATGTAAGCGACGTGCAAAGCGCAGTTCGAGCCGCTTCTGAGGCCGGAGTTACTACAGCCGTCCGTTGTGGAGGGCACAGCCTTGCAGGTTTTAGCACGTGCGACGGCTTCGTGATTGATCTGTCGAGAATGCGCCAGGTCGCTGTCGATCCCGAGTCCCGCCGGGCGCGGATCGCTGGGGGCTGTCTGTTGGGCTCGGTCGATACCGTAACCCAAGAAGCAGGGTTGGTCTTTCCTTCCGGCGTCGTCTCTCATACCGGCGCTGCGGGACTGATCTTGGGCGGAGGAACGGGCTGGCTCACCCGGCGATTCGGATTGTCCTGCGATAACGTCGAGGGATTTACTCTTGTGACTGCGGACAGTTCGGTTGTTCGCGCCAACTCCAGGGAGAACCCGGATTTATATTGGGCCTTGCGTGGCGGCGGCGGCAACTTCGGAGTGGTGACAGAATTCGAAGTGAAACTCCATCCGCTTGCCTCGGTTGTGCTCGCTGAAGGACTATCTCCCGAAGCTGATATTCGCCAGCTCCTCGAATGCTGGCGAGACTTCATGGCCGAAGCGCCACTCGACTTGAAGTGGAACATTGATCTACGGCTTGCCTCGCGTACAAAGAAAGTACCCGCTGAGCTTCGCGGGCGCCCGGTGGCCAGCAGTTCTTTGGTTTGGACTGGCGATCCCGAAGCAGGGCGTCCATATTTGGACCGCGCGCTTTCCCTTTGCCATCCGGATTCTGTGAGCAGAAGGGTTATGTCGTTCATAAATCTGCAAACCATGGCGGATTCCGATTTCCCTCATGGCCGGCGCTACTACACCAAATCGGGTTATTTCGCTGATCTCGACGACAGCGTTGTTGATCGCATGGTGGAGGCAGTCGCGACTATTCCCTCGCCGGAGACCCAGATTGAACTTGCCTACCTGGGTGGCGCGGCGGCGCGGATTGCCGCGAACGAAACCGCATTCGGCGATCGCAGCGCTCCCTTCATCATGAATTTGCTGGCGAACTGGTCGGACGCGTCCGCTGACGCCGGCAATGTTTCCTGGATTCGCGGGCTCTTCGGCAAACTTCGGCCAGCAATGAAACCGGGTGTCTACATAAATTTTATGAGCGGCGACGAGCAGGATCGCGTCCCCGAGGCTTATCAGGAACGATGGGACCGTATCGTCGCAGTTAAGACGCATTACGATCCAAATAACTTCTTCCGGCTGAATCAGAATATTCCGCCACGGAAGCCCTCGCGGCCAAGCGCTCCTAGCTGACCCGCCGCCAAGGGCCGATCGTATTGCGTTCGGCTGGGGCTTCTTTTGAAAGGCCGCAAAAATGGGATCCAGGCACGGACGTAAGCTAACATTCTCACCCCCTCACCCCCACCAAACGCGCTCGACCTCCCGTACAGACCTCTGAAAAGCAGTGGGGATGTGATCGAGTTCTTAAAGGAAACGATGAACCGCATCCGATTTCCTCCCGCAAAATCTCGCTATACCCCAGGACTGCGTTCATGGGTGTACGCAATTCGTGGCTCATTTGCGCGATAAAATCGCTTTTCGCCTGGCCACTCCAGAAGTCTTTGCACGGCCTGGACACCTAGGGACTAGAATAAATACGCAGGAGGAACTCTGTTTGTGGGCAGCAGGAGTCCCGGCTTGTGACCTTGTAAGCCATGCACTTACAAAAGCCGACGCTGAAGGGGATTTTGGGCAACTTTGACCAGGTTGGTTCCAACCGGATCCCCCCGAATCGAGGCTCTCTCGGTTTCTGGTTTGCCGTCATCGCCAGTGGTCAGCCTCTTCCCCGGAACCGGATGATTTTCCGACGATCTGTCGTTTGTCTGTAAGTGTCGAAGCAAACACGTGGTTGACAGATTGAATCCCCAGCCAGCGTGACTTCGCCCTCATCAGTTCATCAGCAAATTCTCAGGCGGCCAGCCCTTCGTCCCCTCGTTCACGGCGGATTCCTGCCGGTCTGCTCGTGATCCACCCAGAATCCATGGCAAGTGCGAGATCCGTTCCTGCAAGCCGACTTATCAGGAAAAATCCGGCACAGTCTTCCGTTTTGGATTACTTCCTGGCGGCGCGGACAGTGCGGTTATAATCGCCGCGAAAGGAATCAGGAGTGAAGATTCGAAGGCTAAAAAGCGCGGTAGTGGAGGGAAATTTCGATTGGACATTCGTTCGCATTGAAACCGACGATGGCATTTGCGGTCTCGGCGAATGTTTCTTTGCTCCGGGCCTCACCTCGATTTTGCGTTCGCTCGAACCACTGCTGATCGGCGAGGACCCACGAGACATCCATCGCTTGTTTCGTAAGCTGCAGCTGGCCGTCTCCGGGGCCGGCTCGATTGCCGGCATCATTTACAACGCGATCAGCGGCATTGAAGCCGCGCTCTGGGATGTTCTCGGACAATCTCTCGAAGTCCCTATTTACCGCCTGCTGGGCGGAAAGTTTCGGGATCGAGTTCGGGTTTATGCTGATTGTCACGGCGGTGAGGCCCTCGAAAGCCTGGACGAAGTGCTGCGCTCCCGCCCGGTATCATGGGAACCGAAAGATCCCAATTACACCGTGAGAGATTATTTTGGCGAGGCCAGTGACGAAGCTCCGTCTTCTCCCAACGACTATCGCCGCCGCGCCCTCAAGAAAAGAGCAGCAGGATTCACGGCTCTAAAGTTTGATTTGGATGTGCCGGGCACGCATGGCGTAGATGTCTACAATCGCGTGCTAAGCAACCGCGCGATCGACTACATGGTGGCGTCGATCGGTGCGGTTTATCAGGCTGTAGGTGCGGACATCGATATCGCGGTCGATTGTCATTGGCGCTATAACGCAAGCGACGTCGTAAAAGTAGCCCGCGAACTCGAACCCTTCCGCTTGTTGTGGCTGGAAGATCCGGTTCCACCCAACAATACTGCGGCGCTAAAAGAAGTGAGTTCGAAAGTGCGGGTTCCGATTGCAACCGGAGAGAATCTATTTCTCTTCGACGGCTTCCAGGACATCATCGCGTCCCATGCCTTGAGCATTGTTACTCCCGATCTTCAGAAGGTCGGTGGGTTGGCCGTCGCTCAAACGATTGCGCAATTTGCTGACGCGCATACCATGCCGGTGGCGCCGCATAACATCTGTAGTCCGGTTGGCACGCTGGCGGCGGCTCACTTTTGCGCCGCCATCCCAAATTTTCTTGCTCTCGAATTTCATGCCTCGGACGTTCCTTTCTGGAATAATTTGGTTGAAGGATTGCCCAAGCCGATAATACAGAATGGCTACATTCGCGTGCCGGACAAACCTGGGCTGGGGATTACGCTCAATGAAGATGTCGCCCGAAAGTATGCACGCAAGGGCGAACCGTTTTTTGCATGAGCAACTGAACTCTTCGCCGAGTTTTATGCTATGCCAATGTTAATTCGCAATATAGAAGTTGACGCCGAAGTTCGTACTGAAGTTTCCGATAACGAGGCGCGCATCCGATGAGCGCGACAAAATTATGGAAGTCCGACGACGAGCTTTTCGCGATCGTCCGGCGCGAACTGTTCACTTGCGTGGTGGGTGACGTGATGGACAAACTGAGCCTCCAGCACCAGTTTCTCCCGCCACAGATTCAACCTCTTCAGCGGGATATGGTTGTAGTCGGGCGGGCCATGCCCGTGCTCGCGGTGGATGTGTTCGCCGAAAAGATTGGCGGAAGCGCCAACCCACTTATGGACAAGCCGTTTGGCTTGATGCTCGAGGCGCTCGACGATCTCCACCCGAACGAGATTTATGTCAACACTGGATCGTCAGCACGGAACGCGCTATGGGGAGAAATGATGAGCACGCGCGCCCGCAAGCTAGGCAGTCCGGGTGCGGTGCTAAACGGATATGTGAGGGATACCAAGGCTATCCTGGCGATGAATTTCGCGACCTTTGGTTTCGGTTCCTATGGCCAAGATTCCGCTCCGCGTTACAAGGTGGTCGACTTTCGCATTCCGGTTGAAATTGGGGCGGTGCGTGTGCGGCCGGGCGATATTCTGTTCGGTGACATTGACGGAGTATTGCTGGTTCCCGCGGATGCTGAAGACGAGGTATTCGCACGGGCGCTCGAAAAAGCGCGCGGCGAAAAACTGGTCAAAAAAGCAATCGAAGAAGGAATCAGCGCTGTAAAGGCATTCGAGAAATATGGAATCATGTAAAGCGAAAATGCCCCCCTTTCTGACGCATTCCGTCATACCGCGTGTGCGAAGCCGGCCAGGAGGAGGTATCCATGCCAGAAGAGTGGGTAAGCCGTGATCAGCATTGATCTTTCAGGGAAAACAATCTTGATCACGGGCGCCATGGGTGCAATTGCCGAGCACATGGTGCGGCGATTGGCTGAGAGCGGTGCAACCCTCGTCCTCACAGATATCAAGCCCCAGCAGCAAGCTCAGACAACACTGAATGGCTGGAAGATTCCGCCTTCGTCTTATGTTTACATTCCTGCCGATATTACCGATTCGAGCCAGGTTCACGCCGTGGTGCACGCCGCCTTCGAAAGGTTTCCGGGTATGGAGACGGTCATCGGCCACGCCGGCGGCTGCGGGCTGCATCCCTTTGCGACGACCTCGGAAGCCGATTATGAGCGCATCTTCCGCTTCAATTATTTTGCCCAGACTTACCTTGCGCGTTCCGTGCTGGCGCGCTGGACGCAGCAAAAGATCGCCGGCCACCTGATCTTTACGTCCTCTTATGTGGCACGAATGCCGCACACTCTGATTCCGTCGTACTCCTCGGCGAAAGCAGCGTTGGAGAATTTCGCACGCAGCCTGGCGCTGGAATATGCGTTAGCCGGCATTCGTGTCAACGTGGTTTCACCGGGAAATGTTGCCGTAGGGAGTTCGCTGAAAGTTTTCGACGAAGATCCGGCCTATCGGGAATTTGTGCTGCGAGTTTCGCTGGGTAGACGAAATACTCCGGAGTCCATCGCGGACGCTTTTGTCTTTCTGTGTTCGCCGCTGGCCGCCGAGATCAATGGACAAGTTCTTAGCCCCGACTACGGCGCAGGCATTGGGAATCGCCTATGAAGATCGGCCTGGGCCTCTACCGTCACATGCTGACGCGCGAATATTACGACTTTGCGCGGCAGGCAGGGTGCACTCACGTCGTCGTTCATCTGGTCGACTACTTCAATCAGGGTCCCTCCAATCCGCGTAACAATCAACCGACTGGCTCTAAGTATGAAGCATGGGGAATGGCCGGCGATCCAGATCAACTCTGGACAGTGCAAGAGTTAAAGATGCTTCACCGGGAGATTGAAGAGGCTGGACTGATCCTGGCGGCGATCGAGAATCTCGATCCAGCCCACTGGCACGACATTCTTCTCGACGGTCCACAACGCCCGCAACAAATTGAAAAGGTGAAGACAATTATCCACCGTCTTGGAGAAGCCGGCATTCCGGTGCTCGGGTATAACTTCAGCCTGGCCGGTGTATGCGGACGTGTAACCGCTCCTCTGGGACGTGGTCACGCGATCACGGTCGGGATGGACGGCCCGGCCGAGGACGTTCCCATTCCGAATGGAATGATCTGGAACATGGTCTACGACCGCAACGCGCCAGCGGGTACCCTGCCATCGATCTCGCACGAAGAACTCTGGCGGCGCCTGCAAAGATTCCTGGAAGACGTTATTCCCGTTGCCGAGCAATCAGGAGTGCGGCTGGCCGCGCACCCTGACGATCCGCCGATGCCGACCATGCGGCAGCAGCCGCGCCTGGTTTATCAGCCGCACATGTATCAAAGATTGATTGATCTCGCTCCCAGCCGCAGCAATGCACTTGAGCTATGTGTGGGAACGCTCGCCGAAATGACGGAAGGCAATATCTATGAAGCGGTGGATCGATATAGCCGCCAGGGCAAGATTGCTTATATCCACCTCCGGAACGTACTGGGGAAAGTGCCGCACTATCGCGAAACCTTTATCGACGAAGGCGATGTGGATATGATTCGCATTCTCTCGATTCTTCATGGCAACGGATTTGACGGCGTGCTCATTCCCGATCACACGCCCCAGATGTCGTGTTCTGCGCCCTGGCACGCTGGCATGGCGCACACACTCGGTTTCATGTTGGCAGCGAAGGCCATGATCGATTCCCAGCAGCAACACGGTACAGACTTGGCATCCGCTAATGGAGGCAACTAGTCTGGAAAGCTCTTCTGGTCAGGCATATTCCCGCGGCCCGCTCTTGATTGCAGCTACTGTTTCCACTTTGGGCGGCCTGTTGTTTGGCTACGACAACATCGTAATCAGCGGTGCGATTGGGTATTTGAGCCGGTTGTTTCAATTGGACGCTGCCGGCATCGGCTGGGCTGCGGGGTGCGCGCTGATCGGATGTATTGCCGGTTGCGCAGCTGCGGGCGCCGTTGCCGACTATCTTGGCAAGAAGAACGGTCTCGCACTTTGCGCCCTCTGTTTTGCCCTGTCTTCGGCAGGAATGATGTTTGCTTCGAATCTTTATCAGTTTGTTTTCTGGCGACTGATTGGAGGAATTGGCATCGGGGCAGCATCCGTGATTTCGCCGAATTACATTGCGGAGATTGCTCCCACGCGGGTTCGTGGCCGGTGCGTGACTCTTTATCAGCTTGGCATCGTGGTTGGAATTCTTGCCGCGGTCTTCGTCAACATGCTGATTCAGCGCATGGGCGACGAATCCTGGAATATATCCACCGGCTGGCGCTGGATGTTTCTGGCTGGAGTCGTACCGGCAATTCTGTTCGGGTTCATGATCCTGCCGGCCGTCGAAAGTCCACGCTGGTTGATGAAAGTGGGCCGGAAGGATCAGGCTCTGCGAGTACTTACGAAAATTAACGGCCCGGAGACGGCCGCCCGTGAAGCCGCTGAAATCCAAAATTCTTTGGCCAGCGAAGAGGGCCACATCTCCGAACTGTTTACCACCTTTCGGCGTCCCCTCTTGCTAGGCATCTTGCTGGCTGGGCTGCAACAGATCAGCGGCATCACACCACTATTTTCTTTCCTGCCTGAGATCTTTCGCTCCGCCGGCACGGCAACCAGCGATGCATTTTTTCAATCCGTGCTGGTGAGCCTTATCAATCTTCTGTTCACTCTCTTCGCTCTCTGGCTGGTGGATCGTGCCGGACGCAAAACGTTAATCCTCGCCGGCACCGCTTTGCAGTTTGTCTCTTTTGCGTTGGTGGGTTGGTTTTATCATGTTCACGGCAGCGGCCTGGCTGTTCTGATTTTTGTGATGAGCTTTGTTGCCGGCCATGCGTTCGGCAATGGCGTAGCCTGCTGGGTCATCATCTCGGAGATATATCCGACCAAGGTTCGCGGCCGCGGCATGTCGATTGCCACCACCGCGCTGTGGCTGGTCGGGTACCTGGGAAACCAGTTATTTCCCATCATGCAAAAGCATCTTGGATCCGACGGCACGTTTTGGTGCTTCAGTACCGGCGCTCTGTTGACGATCATTCTTGTCGCCTGGTTGGTTCCAGAGACTAAGGGCCGATCCCTGGAAGAGATCACCAAGTTCTGGACGGAGGAGAAATCCGTCGTGATGACATAATTATCTGGGGCAGCAATCAGGAGAATAATGATAGAGAAAAAAAGGCATCGAACGGGAAAAAAAGAGAAGCGCAAAGAAGTTGTGCCTCTCAAGACTCTCGCTCGTCTTTGCTTGTGTCTGCTCCCTCTCTGTGCGTCCGCTGTTCCCCAGGACACCTCAAACTCGGGATTTCGATCCTTAGGTGTAGATGCGGGCAAAGTAATCGGCGAAATTCGATCGTTTCAGGGATTGAACGGTCTGCCGAGTCCGGTGATGGCGGGACTTCCAACGCTGGTCAAACAATACAAGGATCTTCGTGTCAATCAGGTTCGAACCCACGACGCCATGGGTCCGTCGGAGATCGACTCCAAGTTCGTACTTGGCAATGGAGAACTCGCTTGGCTCATTCCCGACAAAGCTCAACGCGCCGGTGTTGTAAAGGCGGGAAATGCTGCCATCATTTTTCCCGATTGGAGCGCTGATCCTGAAAAGCCCGCCAGCTACAATTTCGCTCCCACCGATGAGGTGATCGCTGCCATTCGCGCCAGCGGCGCGGACGTCTATTACCGCATCGGTCGCAGCTGGGGCGCCAATATCAATCCGCCGGATGATTTCGACAAGTTTTCGAGCGTGGTGAAACATATTGCCATGCACTACAACCAGGGCTGGGCCAATGGCTTCCACGATGGCATTCGCTATTGGGAATTTTGGAATGAGCCCGATGGCCTGTTTTGGTCCGGAACACCACAGCAGTTTTACTCTCTGTACGAGAAAACCGCGCTTGCACTGAAATCTGTCGATCCCGCGTTGAAGGTTGGCGGCGACGGCAAAGCTTTCCCTTCGGACGATGGAGGCTACCGCGAAGGATTTCTCGATTATTGTGCTCTGCATCATGTGCCTCTCGATTTTTATTCATGGCATACTTATGCGAACGGCTCCGCGGATCCTTACGACGCGCTTCGGCTCGCTAAAGAAATTCGCGGCATTCTTGACAGCCACGGGTTTTCTCACGCAGAGAGCATTCTCTCCGAATGGAATTTAAGCGCGGACTTTACTGAGGCCGAAAAAGCCGAACTTCAAGGGGTACACAACGCCGCCTACATCGGCGCCGTGCTCAGCTATCTTCAGGACACGAAGGTTGACCACGCCCACTTCTATCGTGGAGACGCGGCATGGATGGGACTCTTCGATCTCCACGGGAAATATTTCAAGACCGCATACGCGTTCAAAGCAATTGGGGATATGCTGGACACCCCACAGCGACTTCCAGTCGACGGCACCGATACTTTCGGCTTCGCTGCGCTTGCCGGTCGCTCTGCGGACGGCAACACCGTCCAGATTCTGATCAGCAACTATGCGATTCCCCCGAATTACAAGCCCGATCTCATGCCGATGCCTCCGGAATTGCAAAAAGCCGCGCCCCCCATGCCAGACATGTCGAAAGTGAAGTTTCTCCCGCTGCGTACTGACATTGTTTATCGCGATAACCGCGGCTACAACCTGACCATTCGCAACTTACCTTGGGGAAGCGCTCCGTTCAGCATCAAGCGTTATCGGGTCAGCAAGAACCAAAACCTTGACTTGGTGGAGGAGAGGTCCGCCAAGGGCGATAGTTTGAACTTGACTAATGCGCTGGCTCCAGATGCTTTGGAACTTATAGTTCTTAGGAGCCAGTAGTTGACATCGTTGGGCTGTGATCGCGCCCGGCGATGGGTCTAATTGCTGCAAACCCTTTCGATAGATCGGGGGACGCGCCGGTCGCTGGCTGCACACGAGAAACGCCCTCCGTCTTGCCGATTTGAAAAGCAGCGCATAACGTTTTTTAATGTTAGCCACCCAGATGCTAACCACCCAGTTGCCCAGGCAGTCCAAGGATTGGGGAGGACGAATGTACGCACTCGCACAGGATGTCCGCTTCGCATTTCGCCGACTGCGAAATGCGCCAGGCTTTGCCCTGACGGTCGTCGTCACCCTGGCCCTCGGCATCGGCGCCACCACCGCCATCTTTTCGCTCGTCGAAGGCATCCTGTTGCGTCCGCTCCCTTTCAACAATCCGGACCGCCTCGTTCTGTTGGGAGATCACATCGGAAGTGGCCCGAACACTCCCGTCACTGCCCGCGAGATCGGCACATACTCGCACGCAACAAGCGCCTTTTTTTCTCTTGGCGGCTACATCGCCACCACTTATGAGCTTGCCGGTGGCGCAACTCCGGAAGAAGTCAACGCCGCCCGGTTCACGGCCGATGTCTTCCCAACCTTGGGCGTTGCTCCAATCCTGGGCCGCGTCTTCACGCAACACGAAGAGGACGCGCATCAGTCACTCGCCGTGATTAGTTACCCCCTGTGGACGAACCGCTACCACCGTGACCCCCACGTCCTCGAAAACTCGATCGTTCTTGATCGCAAGGCGTACACGATCATAGGCGTGATGCCGCACAGCTTCGAGTTTCCCGTGGTGGACGGGCGCCTCGCTCAGGCACAGCTTTGGGTGCCCATGAGCCTGACAGCCGACGAGCTTTCGGACCAGAACGCCGGCTCTTGGGGATACCAAATGGTCGCCCGGCTCAAGGATGGCGTGACCCTCTCGCAAGCGGCGCAGGATACCGATCGGGTCACTAAACAGGTCATGCGCGATTTTCCCGCGGGCATGTCGGCGATCCATATTCACGGCGATGTCAGGCTGCTGCGTGAGTACGCTGTCGCCGACGTACGACCATTGCTGCGCACCCTGTTCATCGCCGTGTCAGTTGTCCTGCTGATAGCGTGCGTTAATGTCGCCGGCCTTCTGCTGGTCCGGGCCATCCGCCGCCGTCATGAGTATGCCGTTCGACTCTCTCTGGGCGCTCGTTCGAGCCTAATCATCCGGGAATCTGTCTTTGAGGGCTTGTTGCTCAGCTTGGCTGGCGGACTGCAGCCGGAGCTGACGAGCCGGCATTTTCTGGCGTGGTGCGTGGAACGGCAGATCGAGTTGGTGCACATTCAGCCGGGCAAGCCCACGCAGAACGCGCACGTCGAGAGTTTCCACGGACGGTTGCGGGAAGAGTGTTTGACCGTAACCTGGTTTCAGAACCTGTTCGATGCGCGGCGGAAGATCGCGGCGTGGAAGATCGAGTATTTAGTTTCCCTGCCGCCTCCACTCTTCACCCCATGGCTGAATCGTTAGCAGAGTTTTTCCTGACGCACTTTCAGGCGCACCGCGACGAGCGTGCCTACGGGCAGCGTCGCGGATACCGCATGGAGTGGTTCACCTACGACCAAATTCTGGAGATGGCGTCCCGATTCTGCCGGGAGCTAGAGGCGCGGAAAATCGGCAAGGGCGAGCGGGTGATGCTGTGGGGTGAGAACTGCGCCGAGTGGGTTGCTGCGTTCTTTGGATGCGCGATGTGCGGCGTGATTGTGGTTCCGATGGATGATGGCGCCTCTGCGGATTTTGCTGAGCGAGTTTCGCAGCAGGTTGAGGCCAAGCTTTGGGTTTGCTCGCGGGGGCATGCGGTCGAACATGCTGACGAGCCTGAGGCATCCGTTCCGCTGCTGGTGCTCGACGATTTGTCGAAGGCGAGTGAAGATTCCTTTCGAGCTGCTCTTCCACCTGTAGCGATCAGCCGCGACGATACCCTGCAGATTGTGTTTACCTCCGGGACGACTGCTGAGCCCAAAGGCGTCGTCATCACGCATGGGAATGTGTTGGCCAACATCGATCCCCTGGAGGGGGAGATGCGGCCTTATTTGAAGTATGAGCGATGGGTGCACCCGGTGCGGTTTCTGAATCTATTGCCGTTGAGCCACGTCTTCGGGCAATTTCTCGGAATATTCTTGCCTCCGCTGCTGGGCGGTACAGTGATTTTTCAGGAAGAGCTGAAGCCGTCGGAAATTATGAGCACGATCCGGCGAGAGCGAGTTTCGGTGCTGGTGAGTGTGCCCAGGGTTTTGCAGTCGCTGAAGCAGAAGATTGAGCGCGATCTCGAAGACCGCGGAAAGCTAGAAGATTTCAGGAGACGATTCCGTACCTCGGAGAAAAAACATTTCCTTCATCGGTGGTGGATTTTTCGTGCGATCCATCGGCATTTCGGCTGGAAGTTCTGGGCGTTTATTTCCGGAGGGGCGGCCCTCGATGCAGAGACCGAAGAATTCTGGGGGCGGCTTGGATACGCCGCAATCCAGGGATACGGGTTGACGGAGACGACGTCCCTGATCAGCGTGAATCATCCCTTCAAGCTGGGGAAAGGATCGATCGGCAAAGTGTTGCCGGGGCGGGAGATGAAGCTTGCCGAAGATGGCGAGATCTTGATTCGTGGAGGAGGAGTGGCTGCAGGGTACTGGGACGGGAGTCGACGGCAGCAAGTGGCCGATAGAGTTGGCGGCGTCGACGGCTGGTATCGAACCGGAGACGTGGGCGCGCTGGATGAGGCCGGAAACCTTTATTTCAAAGGACGCAAGAAAGAAGTGATCGTGACGCCGGCCGGACTAAATATTTATCCAGAGGATTTGGAGGCTGCTTTGCGAAGACAGCCGGAAATTAAAGATTGTGTGGTTGTGGGAATTGAGCGTGAGGGAAACGCAGAGCCGTGCGCGGTGGTGATTTTGCGTGATAGCGGTACGGTGGAATCTGTGGTCGAACGTGCGAACCAGACGCTGGCAGAATTTCAGCGCATGCGGATGTGGGTCGACTGGCCTGAGCAAGACTTTCCGCGCACGAATACGCAGAAACCGAAGCGGAACTTAATTGCTGAATTCGCGAAGCGAGAAATTCTGCAGGACGGGACGAGCGATGTTGCGAGTGCCAATCCGCTGATGGAGCTGATCGGGCGCATCACGCGAAGGAATGTGACGGGGCTGAATGCTGCAGCAGGACTCGACTCTGACCTCGGTCTTAGCTCGCTTGATCGAGTGGAGTTGATTGGGGCGCTGGAAGATCGCTATCAGGTCGATCTTGGTGACGCACGTTTCACCGCGGTGCATACCGTGGCTGATATCGAAAAGATGTTGAAAGGTGAGTCGCGGCAGCGCACCGAGTATCACTATTCTGGCTGGACATTGCGGTGGCCGGTAACCTGGCTTCGATGGCTGGCTCATTATTTGTTGATGAGGCCAGCAATGTTTTTGCTGGGCTGGCCGCGAATTGAGGGACGGGAAAACTTACGCGGCTGGAACGGACCGTTGCTGGTGGTCTGCAATCATGTGGCCGGCGTGGATGTGGGATTCGTCCAGACGGCTTTGCCGGCGCGGATCCGCCATCGAATCGTAACGGCCGCGGGCGGCGAGGCATTGGAGGCACTGCGGACGCCCGCCGCCGGCAGAGGGTTTTTCGGGAGAATCTACGATCGCGCGCAGTGGGTCTTGGGGGTTTCTCTGCTGAACTTGTTTCCGCTGCCGCGCGAGGCCGGATTCCGGCAGAGTTTCAAGTATGCGGGTCAGGCGGTCGATTGCGGATACAGCGTGCTGGTGTTTCCGGAAGGGCGTCACACTGTTGACGGGAAAATAAACCCGTTTCGGGCTGGGATCGGATTGCTGGCGGGTAACCTCGGTATTCCAGTACTGCCGATGCGAATTGTGGGATTGTTTGAAGTGAAGCAGGCGGGCAGAAAGTTTGCGCCTCCGGGGAAGATTGGCGTGCGTATTGGCAAGCCGCTCACCTTTGCGGCCGGCAGCGATGCTGCGCAGATCGCGCAAAAACTGCAGGGCGCGGTAGAAGGTTTGTAGAAATCGCGAGGCAACACCGCGGCGGAAAAGTAAAACGCCAGGTGTAGCCCGCCGAACAAAAGATCCCTCCACTACGCCTCCCTTCCCTTCGGGAATGGAAAGCTCCTGCTACCTTATTCTTCGTCCATCATATTTTCTTCTCGATGCGGATCCGGCTCGATTTTCACCTCCGGCAGGTTCGCTTCACGGAGGGTGCGATTCAGCGCGGCGAGATCTGAAATCTTAAGCTCGTTCCAGCGCTCCATCCCATCAGATACGTCGTGATCGATAGCGGCGACGGCGTCGGACTGCGAGGCGGTCGGTTCCGCGTCGGCTTGCCAAACCTGGCCGTATAAGACGGCAACTTGGCCGTTCGTTCGTGTAAGCGTGACGGCATCGGGAGCGGGGGCTGCGGGAGCAGTTTGCGTTCCAGCGACTTCGGCAAGTTTGTTTTGGAAAGCATTGATGGAATCGCGAGTTTTCCCGCTCGCCTGGTCAACCAGTTTTTGCAATGGCTCGCGAATTGATCCAGCTTGCAATACGGCATTGGAGGTCTGGCTCAGGAGTGATGCAAGATGCATTTCGATCTCGAACTTCTTGCCCAGGCTGGCAGGCGAGATTCGAACGCGCGGGTCCATCTTAATTGTGAAGGGAACGGTATAACTTTTTCCGTTTGCCGTGAGCCGCGCCGTATATGTACCGGGCAAAGCATTGGGGCCCAGCGGGTATCGCGGCGTGTCTCCAGGAATGGCAGCGATGGGATAGTCGTGGCGAACGGAATCGGGCGCGGGATAGTGCAGATCCCAAACCCAGCGGTGCATGCCGGCGTCGGAGGGCAACGACCGAAACGGCCGCAGCCAGTAGAGAGGGATGAGTTGCTTCTTGAGATCAGATTCGGTAACCGGAGGCTTGTCATCGCTCGAAAACTTGCGAACGAGTTGGCTGTGAGCGTCAAGGATTTCGAGCGTTACGGGAGAAGAAGCGGCGTGCGCCAGATAGTAATCGATGATTGCGCCATCCGGCGGATTGGCGGCGGCGGGCTCATCGGGAGGAATCGGCGTGTCGGGGTTGGTATCACGCTGAACTCGATAGACGGGCTCTGGAGTGAAAAGATGATCGGCGGCCGCTAACGAATCCGACGTCTCCCGCAGCGGAGTAATGTCATCCAGGATCCAGAACGAGCGGCCGTGAGTGGCGACGATGAGATCGTTGTCGTGAATCCACAGATCGCGCATGGAAGTGTGCGGCAGATTCAGTTGCAACGATTGCCAGTGATCGCCGTCATCGAATGACACCCACACGGAATTTTCCGTGCCGGCAAACAACAGACCCTTACGCTCAGGATCTTCGCGCACAGTATCCACCGGGCCGATATCAGCGAGGCCGGTTGTGATCAGCTTCCAGGTTTTGCCGCCATCGTGAGTGCGGTAGATATAAGGATGCTCGTCATTAATGCGAAAGCGGCTTACCGATGCGTAAGCAGATTCCTCACTGAAATGCGAAGCGCTGATCTGCGTGACCTTGCTCCAGGGAGTAATTTCTTTTGGAGTGATGTTGCTCCAGTTTTTGCCGCCGTCGCGAGTTATCCAGATCAAGCCGTCGTCGGTTCCGGCCCACAGAGTGTTGATGCTCTTGAATGAAGGTGCGAGGGAATAGATGACTCCACGCTGTTTGTCGGCGCCTTTCGGAATGAGATTGCCGACGCTCGCTGGAATTCCGGGATTCTCGCGCGTAAGGTCGGAGCTGATCGCCTGCCAGGAATTTCCGCCGTCAGTTGTTTTAAAGAGCACATTGCTGGCGAAATAAAGAGTGTGCGGGTCGAGAGGCGAGAACATCAACGGCTCGGTGCGGTCAAAGCGGTATTTGCTGCTGCGAAGCGGAATGGGGGTTATGTTCTGCAGCTCGCCCGTGGACCAATGAAACTTTGAGACCTCGCTCCTGCCGCCGCCATAGATCACATCAGGATCGAGTGGATCGGGCGCGACGTAGCCATACTCGATCACGCCGACCGGATGCCAGTCGCGGAAGGTGATTTCGCCGTCGTTGCCGCGGCTGGAGATACAGACGGAACCGCTCTCCTGCTGGCCTCCGCACACGCGATAGGGAAAAGTGGGAGTCACGGCAACATGATAAATCTGCGCGGTAGGCTGGTTGTACCAGGAGCTCCATGTGGCTCCGCCATTCACAGTTACGAGAGCTCCCTGGTCGCTGACCAGAAGAATAATGTTCGGGTCGTTGGGATTGATCCAGAGATTCTGGTAGTCGTCGCCGCCCGGCGCGCCGCGGAATCCGGACCACGTTTTACCGCCATCGGTCGATCGCATCGTCACCGTGCTAGCGCAATAAACAATGTCTGCGTTCTTCGAATCCACGCGGGGAACCGCAAGATCACCGCCGCCGATGCGGCCTGAGGGGCGCGGATCATCGGTTGCCTTGGTCCAACTTTCTCCGGCATCGTCCGAACGGTAGACGGCGAGCGGGCCCGAAGAAACGGCGAGTGTAGCGTAGAGCCGCCGCGGATTCGAAGGAGCGATGGCGAGGTTGATTTGAGAGAGATCCTTCGGCAGGCCGTTGGTGAGAGGATGCCAAGTGCTTCCGCCGTCGGTGGACTTGAACAAACCACCACCGGTTCCGTTAACAGTGTTGTTGTCCTCCCAAGGACCCTCGCGCGCCTCCCACATCGACGCGTAGATTACATCGGGATTGCTGGGATCGATTTCTACGTCCGAGGCTCCGGTGTTCTCATCTTTATAGATTGCTTTCTGCCAGGTCTGTCCGCCGTCGCTGGATCGAAACAGTCCACGCTCCTCATTGGGGCCGTAAGGATGGCCGAGCACCGCGGCAAAAACTCGATTGGGATCACGAGGATCTATCGCTAGTGCGGGGATTTGAAAACCATCGCGTAGCCCTAGATGAGTCCAGGTTCTCCCCGCGTCGATAGATTTATGAATTCCGTTGCCTACCGAAAGGTCGGGGCGATGCAGGCCCTCACCGCTGCCAACATAAATAACGTCGGGATTTGAAGGAGCCACGGCGATGGCGCCGATCGACTGCGTGGATTCGTGATCAAAAATTGGATTCCAAGTGCGGCCGTAATCGTCTGACTTCCACACTCCGCCATTGACCTGGGCCATGTAGAAAACATTCGGCTGACTCGGTACACCCGTGGCGGCGCGAGTGCGGCCTCCGCGAAACGGGCCGATCATGCGCCAATGAAGGTCCTGGTAGGTATTCTCGAGAATTTGTTGTGCAATGCTTGATGGGATGCAGAGCAACAACGAAATGCAGATACACAGACGAAGAACTGCCTGGGATATGGTCGACATGGGCCCCCGCCGCTAAAAACCAAGACGCTAAAAACCAAACTAATGAGAATAAACTAAAAGTGCACTGACCGGGGCACGCCGCTGACGATACTTCCGCCGCCCTTCTATTCGCAACAGAGTGTCTGCATAACCGGCTAGGCAATCTCAGCCAAGGTTCGCTCCAGGCTGCCCGCTTTCAGGGCCGGTGTTGCGCCGGACTGGCTCGCCACCCAGGCACCAACGCGGTTGGCGGTTTCATTGATTTGCGCCAGGTGACTTCCGCGAAGATATTCGTGCACGAGAGCCGCAGTGAAGGCATCCCCTGCGCCCACCGTATCGGCGACCTTCACTTTGAAGCCGGGGTGCTCACTGCGGTCATCGCGCGATATCAAGATGCTGCCGTCGGTGCCGCGAGTCACGCAAACCAAGTCGAGATCATGCGCAGTCAGCAGGCAGCGGGCAGAATCCGGCTCGGCACAATTCTCCAATTCGAGCATTCGCACTACCCTTGGCAGCTCTTCATGGTTCAGTTTGACGATGTTTGCCAGCTTCATCGACACCGCAAGAACTTCGTGCGAATAGAAATTCTGCCTTAGATTGACGTCGAAAACGCGGACTGTCCCGGGGCGCGTGGCGTGCAGAAATCTGCGAATTGTCGTCCGGCTTTGCGAACCGCGTTGCGCCAACGATCCGAAGCAGACCGCGTCTGTTTCCTCGGCTAAGCGCTGCCATGCCGGCGTCCACTCCAAAAAGTCCCAAGCGACCGGCTCAAGGATATCGAAGCGGGGCTGGCCGTCTTTATCGATTTCAACTTTGACACTTCCCGTTGGATGAATCGGATCGCTCTGAACCGAGGCGGCGCTGAGGCCGAGCTGGTTCAAGCGCTGCAGCGCTTCCTCTCCGAGAGAGTCGCTGCCAATACGGCTGGCCGGGATTCCCATGTCGCCGAGCAAATTCGTGATGTAAGCGAAGTTGGCGGGCGCACCACCGAGCTGCTTGCCCGACGGGAGCAGGTCCCAAAGCAACTCGCCCAATCCTACGATAGTGCGTTTTCCGTCAGTCATGTATTTCGGCGGCAATGGCGGTAGAGCACATCACGGGCGATAGGATAGCCCTCTTCTGCGAAGGCCAACGGATACGCCTTTCGTGCTAAGATTCGCCCCTACTCTTATATTCAGTGACCCCTCACTTTACAAGCTCCGGCGGCAGGCGGATTGATCGGCGAGTTGTGCGTCGGCGAGTTATGGTTCGTCGAGTTGTCGATCGGCGAGCTGCGGTTTCTCTTTTCATCTCTATTGCGGTTCTGATTCCAATCGCACTGGCGCAGCAGGTAGCGCCGAGCCTGGAGTTGTCACGTACCGTGCGCACGTGGGAATTTCTGCCAGTGGTTGGAACCCGCGCAGCGTTGTTTGGCGACGAGAGCGGGCACCTCGAAGCGTGGGTGTATCCCCTGAAAATCTTCCGGGCGTTTCACTTGACGTTTCATATTGGCGGCCGCGCGCTTCCTGCGGAAAGTCTCGCGCGAACGCTGACCGTGCGTCCCGAGTCTGCGACGCTGCTCTACTCGGGTGATTTATTTCGCGTGAAAGAAACATTGTTCGTGCCCGTCAGTGAGCCGGGTGCTGTGATTCGATTAGAGATTGAAAGCGCGCAGCCGCTGGAAGTGGAAGCGGGCTTTGTGGGCGATTTCGCGCTCGAGTGGCCGGCGGCGGTCGGCGGCACCTATCAGGAGTGGGACGCTACCCGGCACGCCGTGGTCTTCGGTGAGGAGTCGAGAACGTTCGCGGCGCTGGTGGGTTCTCCAACCGCGGAGGATGTGCACCTGGCCTATGAAACCAATTATTCGTCGTCGGATGAGACTTCATTTCGCCTGGGCGTGACACAGAAAAGTCGCGAGACAAAAGTGCTCGTGATTGCCGCTTCCGTAGCGGGTCTCGGGGATGCGCAGAAAGATGCGCAGAAAACATACGAGCATCTGGCTGCATCCTACGAGCAACTGGAGCATGATTCGGCCGAGTATTACCGCAACTATCTCGCGCAGACCGTGAGCCTCGAGCTTCCGGACAATGCTTTGCGGCAAGCTTATGACTGGGCGCGAATCAGCATGATCCAGGGATTGGTTGCGAATCCTTATTTGGGCACCGGCTTAGTGGCAGGATATCGTACTGCTGGAGTCGGCCAGCGGCCGGGTTTTGCGTGGTTCTTCGGCCGCGACTCCCTTTGGACGTCGCTCGCGCTGAATGCGGCGGGAGATTACTCGACGACTCGCACCTCGCTAGAGTTCATCAGCAGATATCAGCGTAAGGATGGGAAGGTTCCGCACGAAATTGCGCAGAGCGCTAATTTTGTGCCGTGGTTTCAGGAATATCCGTATCCCTACGCCTCAGCTGATGCGACCCCGCTTTTCATTATCGCGATGGATGATTATGCGACACAGAGCGGCGACATTGACTTCGTACGCTCGCAATGGGACAACATCTGGAGGGCCTATCAATTCCTGCGTTCGACCTATGATGCACAGGGCTTCGCGCAGAATGCAGGCGTCGGACATGGGTGGGTGGAAGGTGGGCCGCTGCTTCCGGTAAAGAATGAGTTTTATCAGAGCGCGTTGGGCGTGGAAGCGCTGCAGTCGCTGTCGAGACTGGCAGGGTTCGTTGGAAAAGACGAGTTGAAAAAGGAATTGGCGGCGGAGTTCGAGCGTCAGAAACCGGCGCTGGACCGGGCGTTTTGGTCGCCCGGGATTAAGTCTTATGCGTACGCACTGAATCAAAACAATCAGCGCGCCGATGAGCCGACTGTCCTGTCGACCGTGCCCATGTGGTTCGGGCTGGCAAACGCGGATCATGCGGAAGAGACAATCGCGCAGTTGGCCGATGCGGATCACGAAACCGATTGGGGGATGCGAATTATCTCTTCGCGCTCCAGCCGCTATGACGGCTCCGGTTATCACTTCGGAGCGGTCTGGCCGCTATTTACGGGATGGGCATCGGTGGGCGAATACCGATATCATCGCGATCTGCCGGCATATTCGAACCTACGCGCGAACGCGCTCTTGGGCTTTGACGGCTCGCTCGGCCACTTCACGGAAGTGCTTTCTGGCGACTACTATCAGGGATTCTCGACCAGTTCACCACATCAGATCTGGTCCGCGGCAATGGTGGTCAGTCCTATCCTGCGCGGACTATTCGGATTGCAAACCGACGCTGAAAATCGACAGATCACGCTGGCGCCGCATGTGCCCGCGGACTGGACGTCGTTTGGAATCCGGAACGTGCACCTGGATAAGAGGCGCGTGGATTTCCAATATCGTAAGACACTAGATGCGATCACCATCGAGGCCACGCGCAGCGACACCGGCGATTGTTGGGTTGAATTCTCGCCTGCTCTCAGTTTGAGGACTCAAGTGGTTTCGGTCGAAATGAATGGAAAGCCGCTACCGTTTAAAATTCAGGCAAACCCCGAAGACCAGCACCTGTCCGTACGCTTCCCCGTGAATGACGGCGTAAACCGCGTGATCATCCGGGTGAAGAATGACTTTGGATTGAACCTGGACAACGAACTTCCGCCGCTGGGCAGCACGAGTCGCGGCCTGCGAGTGATCGCCACGCGATGGAATTCCGATCGGAGTCAGTTAACTGTCGACGTCTCCGGCGTGCCGGGCATGAAATATGAGCTTGGAGTTTGGAATCCAACTCAGATCAGTTCTGTCGAAGACGCGGTTATGACGAGAGAGGGAAAGATTCGTATCGCAATTCCACGAGAGAATGGCGGCGACTATTCGCATCGCACGATTGTCATCCACTTCAACCAGCCTTGAGCAGGTATTGGGACGAGTTTGACTCGCCGCGCAGAAGAGTTCAATCTCAACGCGATGGATTTCGCGGAATTTCGATGGAGGTTGCGACCATGAAAATAATAATGAGGACCGTTTTATGTGTGGCCACGCTTGTGATCTGGGGATGCATTTCAGGCTTAAGTGCTTCCCCTCAAACCTCCTCCCACGCCGTGGATGCAGAGGGCCATCAATGGTGGCAACACGCGGTCTTCTACGAGATTTATCCCCGCAGTTTCGCGGATAGTAATAATGATGGCGTCGGCGACCTGAAGGGAATCACGTCGAAGCTGGATTACTTGAAGGATCTGGGCGTGGATGCGATATGGATCACCCCCTGCTTCCCTTCGCCGCAGGTGGACTTTGGCTATGACGTTTCCGACTACGAGAACATCGATCCTATGTATGGGACGCTCGCGGACTTCGATCAACTGGCCAGCGAAGCCAAGAAACGAGACATCCGAATCATTCTCGATTTTGTCGTGAATCATTCCTCCGATCAGCACCCATGGTTTCTGGACTCGAAGTCTTCGCTCACGTCAGCGCACCGTGATTGGTACATGTGGTACGACGGCAAAGGGTCCGGCCAGCCGCCCAACAACTGGACCTCAGAATTCGGCGGATCGGCCTGGAAGTTCGATCCCTCCACCGGCCGATACTACTATCACTACTTCTACGCCGAGCAGCCCGACTTAAACTGGCATAATCCTGCCGTCAAAAATGCCATGTTTGACGTCACCAGCTGGTGGTATGACCGCGGGGTTTCTGGCTTCCGCCTCGACGCGGTCGACACCCTCTTTGAGGACCCCAAGCTGCGGGACAATCCCGTCCTGCCCGGCAAGAATGCCTACGGCGACCCAATTCAAAACCGGATCTATAACACCAAGCTCCCGGAGGTCCACGACGTGTTGCGCGGGCTGCGGCAGGTGGCCGACAAAAGCGGTGCGGTTTTGATCGGTGAAACCTGGACCAAGGATGTCTCAGAACTTCGCCAATACTACGGCGATCACAGCGATGAATTGCAGATGCCGATGGATCTGATGTTCACGAAGCTGACCTTTTCGGCGCCGGTTTTTCGCGAGCACATTGCCGCCGTCGACGGTGCCGGGGGATGGCCCGTGTATGTCATCAGCAATCATGACATCGTGCGCTCTTCCGATCGTTATGGAGATGGCGAGCACAACGATCAGATCGCCAAGGTGATGGCCGGACTTTACCTGACGCTGCGCGGGACACCGATTATGTATTACGGAGAAGAGATTGGGATGAAGACCACGCCGCCCGCGCGCAAAGAAGACGTGAAAGATCCTATCGGACGTACAGGATGGCCAAAAGAGAAAGGCCGCGACGGCGAACGGACTCCCATGCAATGGGACAACAGCGAAAATGCTGGCTTCACGAGGGGAACGCCGTGGCTTCCGGTCCCTTCGACATACAAAACGCACAATGTGGCCGATGAGTTAAAAGATCCGAATTCGGTGCTTGCGTTCTACACCAAGGTGCTGAAGCTGCGCCACACCAACCGGGCGCTCATGGACGGAGATTACCGGGCGATTAACGAGAACGACGCGAACGTGCTCTCCTATTTGCGCGCATACAAGGACGAGGTCGTGGTGGTGGCGCTGAATATGTCGAAGTCCCCTCAGAAAGTACCGCTCGCGTTGAAGGCCAACGGCTTCGTCTCAGCTAAGAGCCTTGTGGCGACCGGCCATTCCGGCGTTCAAGGAAGCGAGGTCTCGCTGGAGCCTTACGGCGTATTTATCGGCGAACTCACTAAGTAAACCGGGGTTCGGTACGCTACCGCTCAGAAGTGGCTCTGGGGGCCGGTTATTGGGGTTTGTTCGGTTTTCGTAACAAGATTCACTTTCTGGCGTCGCGAACGCGAATTGGTGAAAGACTCCTTGACAACCGAGGGGGAGGAGTGGATCCGAACAACTGCCCGCGCTGCGGCGGAACCGGATACATTGCCCAGTCCGTGGACGTCAGCGGTAAGTCCGAGGGCATTGCATTTATCCGCGTGAAGTGCCCGGCCTGCGCCGGCAGCGGTCGGAACGATTCAATTCCCCCTACTACCGCGGGCTGACCGCACGGCCTGTGGTGCTTGCGAAAACGTACGGGCCCGGACGTCAACCAGTGTGACCATCCGGGCCTGACGTTCCTTTCCAGATCCTTACTACAAGCCATCTCATAAATGGGGTCGGGAAGGCACGACAATGGGGTCGGGAAGGGCACGACCTTCAGTGGTTACGCAAAGACTCAGGTTTTGGGTGGCGCAGCGCTTTAGCGCTGCGATAAGTCGTTTCTTTTCTGTCCGGGGCTTTAGCCCCTCAGGGACCTCGACTTGCTGCTCCGGACTATTTATTGATGGCTTCTACTCAAAACGGGTGGGTGAGCCTGGATCCTTTCACACCTTCCGTAAAACTCCTGGGACGGCTTCCCTTCACGCGCTGGTGACGGTTTTGGTTCGAGCGCGGCGGCCCACCGCAAAGGCAGTTTCGATGCGGTTGCGTCCTGCGGCTTTCGCGCGGTAGAGGGCTTTATCGGCTGCCTTAACCACTTCTTCCGCCGATGTTGTTTCCTCCCTTGAAGTTGCTACTCCGATGCTGGCAGTAACTGAGAGTTCAGTCGGCGCTTGCGCCTCTGACAGCCGCCGGATTGCTCGACCAGTTTGGATACGGCCAGTTTGGATACGGCCGGTCTGGGCGCGTCCCCGCGCACGTGGGTTGCGGCGATCGGGTCCACGCACCTGCTGACGGCGATCGGGGCCGCGCAAGTGCAGCGTACTGGCAGCGATCGCGGCTCGCAGGTCTTCAAGAGGATCCAGAACTTCGAAGGTAGTTTTACCGGGAAAGAGTATGGCGAATTCCTCTCCGCCGCAGCGATAGGCCTGTCCTCCTCCCGACACTCGCGCCAGCCTTGAGGCGACCATCCGCAACACCTGATCTCCCGTGTCGTGGCCGTGCGTGTCGTTGCAACGTTTGAAGTGATCGATGTCGACCATGGCTATGGAATACGGCGGCGCGAGGCGAAGCAGAGCCTCGTTGAAAGCCCGCCGCGAAGGCAGAGTGGTCAATTCATCGTGATAGGCGAGCAGGTAGGACGTCTCCACGACCGCCGTAGCCAGGATAAATGCGGCCGCCGCGAAATATGCGTTAGGAATTCTTCCCACCCCTCCGAAGCGAAGCGCCAGAAAGCATGCTGCCAGGGCCCACAACAGGCCGCTCTCGGCGGGCTTGTGGAATAGCAGGTAGCGGATCAGCAAGACAATTCCTGCAGCTGCGAAGCAGAGTTGTGTGGAGAATGCCAAAGGCGCCGGCACAAGAGGATGAAGCAAAGCGCGGTGCGCGGCCGGGGATTCTGGCCGGCAAAGCACGGCCACAAATACGGACTGAACGAACAAAAAAACTCCTGCCGGGGCGAGGCTGGAGAAGGTGAATCCCTTTTCTTGCCGGAGCGAGAGTACAACGAAGTCGAGAGGAAGAAGTATGCCCACCGCAGCCAGAGCGGTCGCTCCGGGCCCGCTTGCAGAGAGATGTCCCGAAGAAAAATACGAGACGGCTTGCCGAGCGAGGACTAGGACCACCAGAGCGGAGAAGATTCGGCTCGAGTGAAACCGTGAGGACAGCAGAAGGCCAGCGATGCAGGCGCCGAAAAAGGAATAGGTAACGAGCGCAGGACTAGGCGCGAGCAGGCCGGTATGCAGCAGCACCGCCAGCAGTACCAGAGCAATCCCCGGTATGAGCAGGGACTTCATCGGAGTTTGATTCCGGAATTAATGGGTAAGTCCTCAGGCTCGCAGAATCGTCTGCAGATTGTCGTCTTCCGATTATCTTCTTTAGATTATCGGTGAGTGTGGGCCGAGAGTAATTGACCGATTGGGTTCAGCGCAGCGCGTGAGTTTCTGTATGAAACAATTCTGATTGCGGTTCGCCCGGCAAGATAGTGCCATCTAGGCGGCCGTGATCCGACCAATTTGCCGGGTGCCCCATTTCTCGCGTTCTTTGCGAGAAGTGGGGCTTTTCGCCGAGACCCTACCAACCCTCAACCAGCGTTCCGCCGAATTTTCTCCTCCCACCAAGTCCAGTCGTTGATCCGAACCAATCCCGCCTCTCCATATGCGTAGGATCGGTAGCTACTCCACCGCCAATCCTCCGGACTCGCCACCAGTCCGCGCACCACCGGATTGCGATGCATGTACTTCAGCTTCTCAACCTCTTTCTGCTGGCCCCACAGATTGAAATCGTAGAAACGACTCTGCCAGAACCTACCGGAGAATTCGCCCCCAATTACCAGCCGCCTGGAGACGCTCAGCTTCACGGCCTGAATTATCTTCGAGGGATCGCCAATCAAAGGTTCGGAAATCAGTAGATGTACGTGTTCGGGCATGACCACGTATCCGATCACGGCAAAACGATAGCGAACGCGCATCAACTCGAGGACAGCAAGTACCAGGTCGCGGCGCGCGGGATTGCCAAGCAGCGGTTTGCGTCGATAACAGCTCCAGGTGATGAAATGGAGGCTTCCCGCGCCGTAATAACGCTTCAACCCCCAGGGCATGAAGAGAACCTACACACAAATGCGGGTCGTGTCTGTGACGGGAGAACAGTGGCACGAGCCTGGGAGTTATCCTGAGGCGGGTGGCCACGTGCCGGGTGCCCCATTTCTCGCGCTCTCTGCGAGAAGTGGGGCCTTTCGCCGCCACACTACTAGCTCTCAGCCAGCCCTCCGCCGCTGCGGCTTGCGTCGATAGCAGCTCCATGTGATGAAATGGACACTTCCCGTGCCGTAAAAACGTTTTAAGCCACATGACATGGGAAACCCTACGCACAATTGCAGGTCGTGTCTTTGACGGACGAACATTGGCCCGAGATTGGACTTATCGTGAGCTCAAGCCAAAAGCCCCACTTCTCGGGAACAACGTCTTGAAAGATCACAAGCAACCCCGAAAGCCATAGCCGTAAGAGCGGACGATAGGCACTGAGACGAAACGGCGTCACAATGATGTAAAGCGTCGGCTTGTGGCAAAAAAACCGGCCTTCCGTGCTTACGTGTGCTTACGGATTTCGAGCTATTTGTTTTGCCGAGAAAGATGTAAAATTGGCTTGCTGAGGTTGTGGAAGTGCCTTGATGTCAGTGAGTTATCACGTACCATAATTCACAGCGTTGTTGGAAGAAATAAGGCGTCTTGAATCAGGCGGCTCAGAATCCCTCCCTCTGCGCCAGAACTTAGCAATCCAACCACTTAGGTCGCATATCGTTCCTATTGAATGTGCTGCGGTGCCAGTGTCCCGTAGGTGTCCCGAACGGCTGGCGCCCGCGCAGCGCGCGGGAGGCCAGTTCACCTTCGAGCATCCGATTAACAATCGCCTGACCGTCGCTGCCGAGTGGTATACCGGCAATCACGCATCTTCGAAGTCTGGCTGATCCAGCACGGGAAACGGCTCGCACCGGAACCTCCGTCGCTAAGGCTTCATCCCGAGCTGGGATCGTAGAGCTGAAAAGACTCACGGTACGCCTCCAGTAGGTAGCCTTCTGCTTTCCAAGCTGCCAATCCGCCCCTGGAAAACTTGATTCGGCAAAATTGCAGCGCCAAAGCTCGCTGCAAAATCACCCGGCTGGTTTTGTCACCGGGACAGGTACAGTAGACGACGGCTTCTTCCTCTTTGGGAATCAGCGACGGCCTCTCAAGCACTTCCTTTGGTGAAATCCTCTGTGCGCCCGGGATGATTTCGGGGTAGGCCAACAAGTCGAGTGGCTGGCGAACGTCAAAAAGAAGTACGTCCTGATGCGAAGACAACAATGAGTGGAGTTCCTCGGGTGTAATGTTGTGCTGCTCCAGTTGATATTGATCACATCTTCGACTTGCTTGGAAGGACAGAAGCAATCGTCGAACTTTCAAGTTCTTGAACGGTGTAGCGATGCGGATACAATACGACATTTTTGAGTTCCCATGGGCCTGGGGCCCACCCATTGAGATGAAAATACGTTGGTTGGATGCTGGTCGGCTCTAATCCTTCCCCGTCTCTTGGCTGTGGCGCAGCAGACATCGGAGGAAGATGAAAAAAGCCACATTCTCTCCGCTCAGAAATGACAGATGGAGAGGAATTGGAAATTCAGTTGTTTTCGTTGCTGGCGCGCTTCCAGGAGATCAATTCACCGATCGTGGAACTGGTGCTCGAGACCGGCTGTTTGTAAGCCTCGACCTCGGAGCGGGAAGCCTCTTCGCCGACGGCGCGAATGCTCAGTCCAACCTTCTTTTCTTCCGCGCTCATCTTGATGATCTTGAAATCGTGCTCGAAGCCAGGTTCGAGGTGCAACGGCTGCCCGTTATTGTCGACCGCTTCTGACTTGTGACACAGACCCTCAACCCCTTCAGCGATTTCCACGAAGGCGCCAAAGGCAGCCACGCGCAGCACTTTGCCGTGAATCACATCGCCGACGTGATGCTTTTCGAAGAAAGTTTCCCAAACATCGGGCTGAAGCTGCTTCACGCCGAGCGAAAGACGCCGCTTGTCCGGTTCAATAGCCAGGACGATGGCCTTTACGCGATCTCCCTTCTTAAGCACTTCTGAGGGATGCTTCACCCGCTTAGTCCAGCTTAGGTTGCTGACGTGCACCAGGCCATCGATGCCATCCTCGATTTCGATAAAGGCGCCGAAATCTGTCAAGTTGCGTACCCGGCCTTCCACCGTCATCCCCACGGGATATTTATCGTGCAGCGCGTCCCAGGGATTCTCTGCCAGCTGCCGCATGCCCAGAGAAATGCGACGCTCGCTGGGGTTCACATTCAACACCACACACTCGACCTGGTCCCCAACGTTCACCAGCTTCGAGGGATGCTTCATGCGCTTCGACCATGTCATTTCGCTGACGTGAACCAAGCCTTCGATGCCCTGCTCGAGTTCAACAAAAGCGCCGTAGTCTGTGACGCTGATCACGCGACCGGAAACATGCGCGCCGACCGGATAGCGGTGCTCAGCATCGAGCCAAGGATCGGGGGTCAGCTGTTTGAAGCCCAACGAAACCCTTTGCTTTTCGTTGTCGTACTTCAGCACCTTCACCTGAATCTGATCGCCGACGTTGACTAGATCACGCGGGTGGGTGAGCCGTCCCCAGGACATATCGGTGATGTGTAACAAACCGTCGAGCCCGCCCAGATCGACGAAAGCTCCGTATTCAGTGAGGTTCTTCACGACTCCGGTAAGAATCGAACCTTCTTCCAGATGTTCAAGCGTCTTGCTGCGTTTTTCGTTCTGCTCGCCTTCGAGCAATTCCTTGCGCGATACCACAATGTTGCCGCGCTTCTTGTTGACCTTGATCACCGTGACTTCAAGGGTCTGGCCCTTCATGCCATCCAAATTGCGGATGGGCCGCAGATCCACCTGTGATCCCGGTAAAAACGCCCGCGCACCCAGGATGTCGACCGTCAGGCCCCCTTTTGTGCGCTCAATCACGACCGCCTTAATTGGCTTCTTCGAGTGATGAGCTTTCTCCACCTCGTCCCAGGCGTGGAGTCGCGCCGCCTTCTGATGCGAGAGGTTGACGTAACCTTCCTCAGTCTGTCCTTTCTCCCGCATCACGTCGATTTCGTCGCCCGGCTTCACCTTCGGCTTGCCCTCGTGATCCAGCACCTCCGAGAGCGGCAACATGCCTTCCGACTTGGTCCCGATGTCGACCACTACGTGAGTAGAAGTGAGCTTTAGAACCGTGCCTTTGATGACGCGGTCTTCTCCCACCGCCTCTTCGGTCTCGGTAGTAAAGTTCTCCAGGGCCGAAGCAAAGTCCTCGCTGGCATGTTTGTCGTCCGCCGTTGATGCTGGATGGGACGGTTCTTCGGTTGAAGATTCTGACGAAGCGGCGGTTACGACCGAAGCCTGCTGCTCGGTCGACATGGGTTCAGCCGCCGTCGGTTCTGTTTCGGTTGCGACGGCGCTAGTGGAATCGGAGTTATGGTTGGTGGTGTCGTCGAACAAAGTCACGCCTCTCTGATACCTCGCACTCGGTGCGGGGGGTACGGGATCTGCCTGGCGGACTGCTGGAGTGAGTCGTTTGGTTGTGGTGGGCTCACCCTGGCGAGTGAGCTTGGACAATCCCAGCTGCCGGACGTTTTAACAGAAACCCGCGTCCAAAGGGAACTCTTCGACTATAGCAACGCCCCACAAACAGTGTCAAACCTAATTCTTTCATGTTACGAAAGTGTTTCAAGCGACGTGTAGGGGATAGCCGCGCTCGGCGATCCAGTGAGCGAAGCAAGTGATTCCGGCGCAGCGATCACAGCTCTACAATGCAAAGTTTTTCAATACGCACTCCATCTGCTACGCTGCTTTTGCGATGGATTACCTCTGGACCCCATGGCGTTACGCTTACGTGTCGACTGCGGAAAAAGCGGTTGGCTGCGTCTTTTGCGAAGCCGCCGCTGCGAGCGACGACCAAAAAGTGCGCATTGTGTACCGCGGCCGGCTCTGCTTTGTTATTTTGAATACTTATCCCTACACGCCGGGACATGTGATGATCGTCCCTTACACTCACCTCGACGAACTGCGCAAGCTGCCGCCTGGGACCGCTCACGAAATGATGGACCTATCACAACGGATGGAGACCGTGCTCCGCAACCTTTATTATCCTGACGGAGTAAACCTCGGCATGAACATCGGCAAAGCCGCCGGCGCGGGCATTGCGGGGCACATCCATATGCACGTCCTGCCACGATGGGTGGCTGATGCCAACTTTATGTCGGTCGTGGGTGAAACACGGATTCTACCGGAGACGCTCGATCAGACGTGGGAGAGGATGACGAAGGCATTGTAGAACGAAGATTTTCAGCTATACGGTTTCGAAAATTTTCTCGAGGGAACAGTACGACTTTTAGTTGTGCCGTTTAGAGCTATTAATGAAGCGGGGTTAAGCCCCCGACGTTTGTATTACCAGCATGAATATCCTGCACATGAAGCGGGACATTCACGGTACGTTCCCTACCCCACTTCATTCTCCACCTCAACCGCAGAGGCAGGGTCCTCCGGAGCCGCGCTGACCTTAGGCTTAAGAAACTTTGCACTGTCGAGCAGCGGCCGCCCGAGTGACGCGTTGTAGCTCGTCCAAGGACTCTCCATGTCTGCCTCGCGCTCAAAGTGGGCGCGCATGGCCTCCATCTTGGAGTCGAGATCGTCCATGTAGTGGAGAAGCAGCGCTTCGGGAAACATGGGTAACTTGGGCGAACCGAATTCATACTCTCCATGGTGGCTGATAATGAGGTGCTCAAGGAGCGTCTTGAGTTCGGCGGGAAAATCTGGCACCAGCGCCAATTTCGCCTGCAACATCTCAAGCTCGATGATCATGTGCCCGAGAAGCTGGCCGCGCGTAGTGTAGGAAAACGAGCGGTTGTACGTAAGTTCGTAAATCTTGCCGATGTCGTGAAGGAATGCGCCGGTCAGCAGCAGATCGCGATTGATCTGAGGATAATTCCTGGAGATCAGATCGCACGATCTAAAAAGCGAGACCACATGATCAAGCAGGCCGCCGATGTAGGCGTGATGCAGGGTCTTGGCAGCGGGAGCACTGCGGTAAGCGGCCGCGATCTCCGGGTCTGACATGAAGGCCTGCACCAGCGACTTGAGATGAGGATTCTGAAACGAAGTGACGAACTCGGTCAGCGCCTGCCAGAGTTCGTCAACATTCTTTGTGGTCTTGGGAAGATAGTCGGAGAATTCGATTTCCGATTCGCCCAGCTTGCGCAATTTGTGGATGGTGAGTTGGAAACGGTTTTTGTATTTGTTGATAAGGCCTTTGATCTTGAGAAAATCGTCCTGCTCGAAAACGTTGAGGACCTCATCCACGTTGTCCCACATCTTGGCTTCGAGCTGCCCGCTGCGGTCGCCGAGAGTGAGCGCGAGATAAGGCTCTCCGGTCTTCTTAGGCTTGATTTGCTTAGTCACCACCACGAAATTAGAGGTGACGATCTTGTTTTCGTGGCGGGTGCAATCGCAGATGTAAAACTCTTTCATGCTGCCCATCAGTCTAAATCAGAAACACGAACGCGGTGCGTGGGCGAGATGAAACCCAACCAAAACCACCGGCTGCGCTGGATAGGTCTGCCTTTTAGAGAAAGCCCAGCTTCTTTTTCTTCTTGAGCTTCTTGGCTTCGGTGGCCTTCGCGGTAGCCACCTCGACGGGCTTGGTCTCATTGGGACTCTCTCCGGAATCGACGTAGCCCTGCTTAATATCGATGTAGGCTTCTTCGCGCAGTTTGGTCAGATACGCGCGCAGCGCAGGCTGCAGCTGCTGATAGTACAGGGCGTCCTGGATCTTGGGCTCGACATCTTTCAAGGGCGGAATACCTGCCATCTGGTGGCTGGCAACTTTCAGAATGACATATCCCTGCTTTGTGCGGATCACATCAGTGACATCGCCAGTCTTCATGGCAAAGGTTTTATCTTCCAACTCTTTGGCCAGAGAGCCGCGTTTGAAGACTCCAAGGTCGCCGCCCTGCGCAGCTGAGGGACCGTCCGACGACTTCTTCGCAACATCCTCAAAGCTCGTTCCCGCGCGAATCTGTTTCAGAAGATCGTTGGCCTTGGCTTCGGACGCCGTCAATGCCGCCGCCTCCTCGGCCTGTTTGCGAGTGGGGTCGTTAGTAGCATCTTGAACCTTCGAATCATCGGGAACCTTGTGAGGAGCTACCAGGATCTCGCTCAATCTTATCGACTCCGGCTGCTCCAGCTCATTCTTATGCGCGTCGTAAAACTTCTGCTCTTCGTCTTTGTTGATGCTCAGGTGCGAGCCGACCTCTTCGCCGATCACCTTTTGGGTGATGATCTGGTTGCGCATGTTCTGCTTGAAGTCCTCGTAAGAAATACCCTGCGAGGTGGCGGCCTTCTCAAGCTCCTCCATCGTTTCCAGCTTCATGTCCTTGCGCATCTGGTCGAGGCGCTTGATCAGATCGGTATCGCCTGTGATGCCAAGGTCCTTGCCCTTCTCGAGCAGGAGTTGCTGGTCAATGAGGTCGCGCAGAACATCCTTCTCGCGTTCGGCGTAGAGCTTGTCGGCGTTGGCCGCGTCCTGCTGCTTGACATCATCCTTAAGCTGATCTTTGCTGCGGAGGAACTCCGAGCGTGTGATGATCTGGCTATTCACGCGCGCGATTATTTCTTCAACCACCTGCGCACCCGCGAACGCGGGTAGACACGCCATAGCGATAATCAAAGACAATTTCTTCATAAGAAATTCCGATGCGCCCCACACTGCCTGGATGGGCAGGGCGAAAGCCATCCGAATATTTTACTACTTCGGACTGCATCGGCTCTGGGATTTAATCAACTTTTCGTAACAGAAATCCCGGAGACAACTTCGATGCCAATCAATGGACGCCGAGACTCCCCGCAGACTAGCCCGTCCGCATTAGCGCTAGAGCGGTCATGTCGTCCGGAACCACTGGTGCGCAGGTGAACTCCCCAACGCCATTCAAAATAGATTCGCAGAGCGCCTGGGCATGAAGCGACGAGTCGTTACGCAGTCGCTCTTTGACTCGCTCCAGGCCGAATTCGAGATCTTCGTCCTGGTCATCTTTGCACTTGCCTTCAACCACTCCCCGCGAGACGAGTAGAAAAATCGCGCCTTTCTCCAGCCCAACGGTTGGAGCCTCGCAGGTGGCGTGAGAGAAAAGGCCAAGCGGCAACCCTGTGGACGCGAGTTCGACGATGCTGGTGCTGTCGCGCAAGAGTCCCGGCGTATGCCCAGAATTGGTATAGCAGAGAGTGCCGAATTTTTCGTGATAACAGCCGATAAATGCGGGACAAGAGTGAACTCCTCCGGCTGCTTCCATGATGCCGCGGTTAAGCTGCAGGCAAAGCGTGACCATTGCCTCGGACTCGTTGATGTCGGAGCCTGAAAAAAGCTCGCTCCCAAGCGTGCGGAAAATTTTCTGCGCAGCGGCCAGAATCACTTCATTATTCTCGCGACGGCCAGCCACATCAAGGAGCCCAAACAAGATCCGCTCCGGGCTCAACCGCAAGGAGTCATAGAAATCTCCAGCCACTCGTTTCCCGTAGGTGCTAGCCGCAATCTCCGCGCCCGCAATCTTCGGAAACTGGCTAGGGACCGGCTCGACGGCTGGGAGGGGTTCAGGAACGCGGGACTGAAACAGGGCGCACATTCGACGCAGAGACTAAGAGCCGAAACTAGCACAAGCGATGGAGATCGGCAAATGATGTGGTACTCGGTAGTGGCGCGGTTTGGTTGTCATTCCGAACCAGCGCTCTTTGCTCTTGCGTCGTGAGAGCCTGCCCTGAGCGAAGTCGAAGGGAATCTGCGCGCGCCGCGCGAAGCGTCGCGTTTCTTGCGACGCAAAAAAATCGCACGGCTCTGGCTCACTTCCTTATCAAACTGCCACCACTACCGGTGCTCCCCTCTACTCGCCATACTTGTCGCTGAGATATTTGCCGATCTCAGACTCGAGTTGGCCGTAGTCGGAGTGTATCGTCGCACGCAGGGCGGCTTCGGTGGAATTGCCTTCGCTCAGGCGTTGCAGAATTCGCTGGATGTCCCCCATGCCGTAAGCGTCGTTGATATAGGAAACTGCGGCCAACGACTCCGCATACGCCACGTAGGCTTCCCCACCCGGGAAGCGCATAAAGCTGCCTTCCAGCGCATTCAGCGGGATGTTGCGCTGCGTCTTGAACAGTTGCCCCAACTGGCGTCCGTCGCTGCCCAGGGATTTCGGCTCCTCAAGTTGCGCAATTCCTTCGTGCAGCCAGGGCGGACAGCGGCCGGCAGAAAGCTGATTGATGAATGAGTGGGCCAGTTCATGCTTCAGAACCCGCGCCAACTCAGAGGTCATCGAGCTGAGGCCACTGATAGGAATGCGCAGTTTGCCGTCATTCAACGCTCCGGTCCACGAGGGGGCACGCGTCACATCAAAGAAAGCTTGTTCCGTGTAGAGGGTTACTAGAATGTTGTCGCGCGGTGGCGTGCCCAGATCACGAACCAGATCGTCATAGTCCGATTCGAGCGCCATCAGGATTTGCCCGCGGAATACTTCTGAGGTCTGTTTCCCCTCATAGTGCAAAACGAAGTGGCTGCTTTCGCGCTGGGCAAAATCAGTCTCGACGTTTTGTTCGCGCTGCGCTTTTGCCAGATACTGCTGCACGGTTGGATCAGGACGCAGATCAAGCGAATGCTTCCATGAGGCGACTGCATCCTTGGTGCGGTCGCAAGCCTGCTGAGCATAACCCAGGACGGTGTAGGCGTCGGGCGAATCGGGTGCCGCGCGCACCGCCCGCTGCGCGTAGGTGAGCGCCTGCGTAGCGTTTCCAGTTCGCACCAGCAGCGCCGCGTAATAAATCAGGACAGTAGAGTTCTCCGGCTGGAAACGCAATGCGCTCTCGAAGTAGCGCCGCGATTGATCAACGTTTCCGTGCTCAAACTCAAATTTGCCGGCGATGAAGTCAGCGGTCGCGCTCAGCTCAGCGTTTCCTTTACTTTCAAGTTTCGCAACGGCGTCGGGATCGACTTTCCCATCCTTAACAATCGTCTTGGGAAGGTCGCCCTCATTTGCGAGACTCTCAGCCGGAACGAAAACAGGAAGATCACCGCTCTTGCCCGCACTGGATGCTGCAAGGGCAGGCATTCCACCCGCCTCGACCCGATCAACGGAACTCTTGGGAATCGCATAACTGTCGTCGCCGATATCGTACTCGTAGCGATTGCCGTTCTCCCGGACATGATCGGCGAGAATGGTACGGCCATTCTTCAAATGGATCGTGTCAGCCCATACCGCTGAGGCGAGCATCATCCCCATCATCGCTAAACTAGTGACACGAAGCCGCATTGAAGCGCATTCTAGCAACAGTGAGGCGGCGCACCACGTGACTAAAGTACCGCAAACAATGGGCATGATACTGGCCGTGTGCCTGGCGATTTCGCCACTCCCGCCGTTATTACGTGCACAGGCAACGCCTGTCCAAAAGCACTCCGGACCAGCAGAATCCCTCTATCTCCAGCTGGCCAGCGTTGGACTCGATCCTTCACGAGTTTTCAAAGTACGGAGCGCTTCACTGGATCGCTCCTCGATTCACATCACACTCGAAGACGGCACCATCGCCTTCACCAAAGATGTGATGGGAAGAGTTACTGGTGCTTTTTTCGCCGGCGACGGCGAACTGCTGCTGAGCCCGCCCACCGATGTGGAACGAAGAGCGATGAGCCTGTTCACAGGCATGGCAATCCTGGAAGAACGCTTCTCCACAGCCTATTTCCGCTTCAACGATGAGAGTGCCTCCGAGTTGCAGCCAGGCTTAAGGGCGCCTGAAGAGGCCGAGGAGTTTGCCAACCGGTGGGACGCCACGGCGCGCAATCTGGCACACGACGACGCGATGAGGTTGCTGGCAACTTTCAGCGACTTGCTGCCGACAACAGGCGAGACCTCCAAGGACTCGACGGCCGGAAACTCCTCGGACCCCGACGATCACATGATGCACGTTCGGCTGCAGGGAACGAAACTTGGCATCTTCGACGTCTTTTACGACTCGACGGCGGAGGAGCAAATCGAGGCCGGACAAATCAGGACGTCGGACAACGGAAATGTTTATTACGACGTTTGGACTTCATTCTCGATCAACCAGGCTGCTCCAACTCCAACTCTTCAGCAAGAGCTCCCCCAGAAGCTGCCCAAAGAATACGAGCCTCGCGGGGATCGGCTTCGAGTATCCAGTTATGTAATTGATGCGCAGGTGAAACCACCCAAAGAGCTGGATGCAGAAGTTAAGCTGCAACTCGATGCGGTGCGTGGCGGATCGCGGTTCCTGGTTTTCGAATTATCTCGTTATCTCCACATTAGAACCGTCGAGGTCGATGGGCGGGTAGTGGAATTCATCCAGAACCCAGCGGTGGAGGGTTCTCGACTGGCACGCGCCGGGAACGATCTGGTAGCGGTGATTCTTACGAAACCGGCGCCGAAAGGACAAAAGCTCAGCCTGCGCTTTGTGTACAGCGGAGAGGTGCTGGCCGAGGCTGGCAAGGGCCTGCTCTATGTAGGTGCTCGTGGCGAATGGTATCCCAATCGGGGATTAGACATGGCCGATTATGATCTTACGTTTCACTATCCAGTCGGTTGGACCCTGCTGGCGACGGGAAAACCGGTGCCAGTTTCCTTCCCGCCGAGTGCTGAGCAGACTCAGCCGCAGAATGTCGGCGACGGGCAAGTGGCGCGTTGGGTTTCCGAACGGCCCATCCCCATTGCCGGCTTCAACCTCGGCAAGTATGTTCGAGCCGACGCGAAAGCCGGCAATGTTTCTGTTCAAACCTACGCAACCGCGGGCGTGGAACGAGATTTCCCCGCGCCTCGGCCGCAATCAATTGAACCCGACGCAAACCCGCACTCCCGAATCATCCCCGAAGCGCCGCTGATTCCCCCCTCACCCTCGCCTGCACACAACGCGATGGCGGTGGCCGAGGCTACGGCTCAGGCCATTCGTTTCTATGCCGATCGATTCGGTCCGTTCCCGTATAGTCAATTGGCCTTAACTCAAATGCCCGGACGTGAGAGCCAAGGCTGGCCCGGCCTGGTCTTTCTTTCCTCCTACGCTTTCCTGAATCGCGAGGACCGTGAAAATCTTCACATAAACGCCACGGGAGCGTTGATTGAGCAGCAGGTGCCCGCTCACGAAACCGCCCATCAATGGTGGGGGGACTTGGTCACTTGGCGAACCTACCACGACCAGTGGTTTTCCGAGGGATTGGCGAACTATTGCTCTTTGATGATGCTGCAGGAAAAAAATCCCGCGGACTTTCGGCTGGTAATGGAGAAATATCGGCAGGATTTGGCTGATAAGAACCAGGATGCCGGACCTGTTACGTTGGGAGGGCGCCTGCTTTCCTCTCGCTTTCCACAAGGATACGAAGCCATCAGCTACGGACGGGCAACGTGGTTGTTCCATATGCTGCGCTCGATGTTGCAAGATCCCGCTGCGGATGGGGAAGAAAAGGAATCGAACCACCGTGATCTAGGGGAGCCTTTCGTGCGCTCTTTGCGCAAGATCCGGGAGCGCTACGAAGGAAAATCTATCACCAGTCGTGAATTGCTCGACGCTTTTGCGGAGGACTTGCCCTCGTCGTTGCAATACGAGGGCAAACCTTCGCTAGACTGGTTCGTGAACGGTTGGATCAACGGAACCTCTCTGCCCCGGCTCGAACTGGAGAGCGTTAAATTCATAGCAAAGCCGAACGCAACCTTAGTGACCGGAGTGATACGGCAGAAAGACGCGCCGGAGGATCTAGTCACCTCAGTTCCAATTTACGCCGTGGTTTCCGGCAAACCGCCTGTTTTCTTGCGACGCGTGTTTGCCGACGGAGCCGAGACATCGTTCCACCTGACGGCGCCTGCGGGAACACATAAGCTCTTGCTGGATCCAAACGGAACTATCCTCACGGCTCCCAAAAAAGGTTAAGACCCCCGGGCAAGACCTGAGAAGAAGCTAGCCGATCTTTCCAAGCCGATCTTTCCCAATGGAGAACAAGTCCGCGCACGATCGTGCCGGAACGGGCCGCAACACAGTCAGAAGCTCAGTTCACACCAGGCCCCGTGCGAGCTATCTAACTGATTTTTCTCACCTGCGCAGTATTACGCCGACAAAGCAGGATGGCCCCCGACTTGCTGCATCGCTTGTGGTCCAGACCTTATGGATTTCAGTTCTTGTGACCCGTTCGACAGGGCAGACAGAGAGAGCGAAATGCAAACTGCTTTAGAAGTTGCATCTGTAACCACGACGCAAGCCACGATCGGAGGCGCGTTCGGCGAAACCAGCCCGCGACGCAAAACGATTTTGCTGGTTGAACCCGAAGCATTTGTGCGGAAGGCAACTGTCGAAGTCTTGCAGTCGGCAGGATACGGTGTCGTGGTTGCGAGAAGTGCAATCGAAGCATTAGCGGCTGGTGGCAGATATTCGCAGGTCGATCTACTTCTGCTGTCTGACGTCAAAATGTCCGGGATCAACGGCCGCGAGTTGGCAGAGCAGTTCAATATTCTACGTCCGCAGGCTCAGGTTCTGCTGATGAGGGACTCGGAAGATGAACTCGCCGCGGGTCAGTTATCTCCTTATTGCAGGACTTATCTGGGAAAGCCGTTCTCCGCGCCTGTGCTTCTGAGAAAGGTGAGTGAAGCTTTGGACGGGACTTTACCCCTACGGAATCTCTGATTAATCCACTGCTCTCCTTCGCGTCCTCCGCGGCGTTTCTTAGCGAACTTCACTGTTCAGGCTCTTGAACGCACCGACATGATCGCCACCTGTGCAGATATTCCCTAAGGGTGAGACACGGCCGGCCGCTCAGAATGGTTTTCTTCAGGTGGCGGATTTGCCGTGCCCTCATGCGCGGACAAGATGACAATATCAACGCGCCGGTTTTGAGCCCGTCCCTGCGCAGTAAGATTGCTGGCGATCGGATGATACTCTGCGTAGCCTGCGGCCGAAAGCCGCTCCGGAGCAAAGCGGTGATCGAGGATCAGCAGCCGAACCAGTTCTGTAGCCCGGCCGGTTGAGAGTTCTCAATTGGACGCTATCTGGGCCGTGTGAATCGGAATGTTGTCAGTGTGCCCTTCGATGCGCAGCTTATAGGTTCGGATGGCCAAGATCGACGCTATGCGCTCGATGGCCGACAAAGACTCCGGTTTGATCGCTGCCGATCCGCTATCGAAGAACCCGAACTCTCGCAGGCTTACCACCAAGCCGTCGGTTTCGCGATGCAGCGCAACCTCGTGGAGTGCGATCTCATTGCGCAGAGCATCTCGCAACTCATTTTGTAAGGTGGAAATATCCGTGTCTTCGGACGCGGCTGCCAGAGAACTTTCTGGAGCGGAGGCGACGCGTCCAAGCTCAGTATTGCGCTTGACATTCTGAATGGTCTGCACCGTGCTGAACGGCATTGGGTCATGGAGATCAAGCGGAATTTGCGTGGTTGAGGCAGGAAAAACTCCCAGCTCCTGAAAGGCAATCTGGATTGCAAGCGCGAGCTTGCCGACTTTTTTTTGATCGACCTGCGAGGAAGCATAGTTTATGTAAACGTCCACAACATTCGTGGTTGTGTCGAAGGTGAGGTTCCACACATGTTCGATGATCATCGCGCGCGAGACCTGGCGTCCGGCGTTGCGCATTAAGTACTCCAAGAGAGAAAACTCTTTCGAGGTAAGCTCGATGCGGCGGCCGGCGCGCTCGGCCCGGTGCTCGACGCGATCGAGCTTAAGATCTTCCACCACCAGCACGGACTCCGACGGCAGATGGCTACGCCGCAGCAATGCCCAGATGCGCGCCGACAGTTCCGTGAAGGAGAATGGCTTGGGAAGATAATCGTCTGCCCCGGTGTCGAGGCATTGCACGCGGTCTTCGACCTTGCTTCTCTGCGTGAGCACCAGCACCGGCAGACTCGGCCGCTTCAGCCGCAGATGACGCAATACACTTACGCCGTCCAGTTTCGGCAAATTCAAATCCAGGATCACCAGGTCATAGTCGAACTCGCTCCCCATGGCGCGCGCCTGCTCCCCATCCTCCACCAAGTCCACCGCATAATGCTCTGCTTGTAGCCCCTGGCGCACAAAACTGGCCAGAGCCGCATCATCTTCCGCAATCAGGATTCTCATAAGTGAGCCTTAACCACAGAAAGATTCTAGTTAGAGAAAGCTCAGTTGAAACGGAAACCACCCCGCACGAAAGGGAGTGTTTGCAGAAACGGAGTGCGGTTTCAAAAAGGCTTCCCGGTAACCTTCATACAGGAAGCAATCTCGCATGGGCTCCTGCACGGGACAAAGCATCAGGGTTGAGCTCATGGTTTGCAGAACCACCGGGGCTGGGATGATGTACCAGATATCTTTCGGAACTATGAGAGCCGCAAAGAAGTCGACTCTCCGCGTAGTGTACCGGCTCTTGCTCATCTGGTTGGGTTTGAATCCGCAGAGGTAGCCGTTGCCGAGTCTGTAGCTCGTCGATTTCACCTGCACTCTAAGAAACTGCTCTCTGTGTTCAACACCCACGTCGTAAGGCGACGAATCTCCCCAAGGCTTCGATACCCTGAATCCCTTGCGGAGGGCGCGCGCCATAAACTGCAACTCCACCCACTCGCCCCGCTCCTTGAAGGTTCTGAAACCTTTGCACTTGGCCATATCGTGCCCGCCTCATTTCGCCAAAAGAAAAGGCGCAGCCCATGGGCCGCGCCTTAGTTTGCTTCAAGCTTTATCTTATAATTCTATTATATCACAACAGGAGGGTAAATGGGACATTTTCCCAAGTATATTTTCCCAACGCTGTGAGCGAGTTAGGCTTGATCGTGTAGTTTTTGCCTATTGACAAGTTTTCGAGGGGCGAGCGTTCCTCATCCTTTGCAAGGAGACACAAAGGGTGGGCTGCCCCTGCTGCTGACGCAGCGCAGGCATCGCCCGAAGGAGCGCACGTTTATGCTTTGCGACGAAACAGAAAATCTCGGGCGGATGGAGGCGCTCCTCATGGCGACGACTCTGCTGCGGTCCGGGGGCGTTACCGTCTGGTCGGTCTGGCAAAACGCTGCGCAGCTGCAGATTTATGGATCGCAGGCGAATAGATTCCCGATCCCCATCTCGAATTCCGGCATCCAAGAACCTGCACAGGAATTCGAGGGGGACCACATGGACTTTCTAACCGCCATCTGGGATTTCGTGTCCCAACACTTCGGTCTGATTTTCTCGATTTTGCTGATCGTCGGCCTCGCAATCAAACTGATTGGCGGTGACCACAGCGACCCTTCTGCACGCGCAGACGGCTACGGTCCTGTCAAGGACAAGGCAGAACTCGCGCGAACGGACGCTATAAACGATGTCAGGAATCGTTATTCGAAGCACTTTCCAGGGAGGAAGCCATGATTGCTCACGCGCCTGTTTTGTGGGTCTGCGCCTTGAACCTCTGTTTCTCAGTGTCATTGGTTTTGGTAGCACTGCATTACAGAGGCAAGGCGAATGTCTCAGCCGCCAAGCTGCAGGTCGCGAATCAGGACAATGGCCAGTTTTCAGAGGACCTCGCGGCGGAGAAACTTGCCCACGCGGCCGAATGCGCGGCTCATGCCGAGACCAAGAAAAAGCTGAATGGGGTGACCGAGGCCTTCGCCGTTGCCTCCGCTGGGGCCGCGGAACTCGATGCCGTCGGCCGAGAAATGCTGCAGGAGCTTGAAGGAAAATTTGGGGACGCGGCTTATTTCAGTGTGATCGTACCGTTCCTGAAAAGGGAACTGTCGTATTACATGGACCGCGCGGCTTCACTTAGCGCCCGCAGTCGGTGCAGGAGAAACGAGAACTTGGATCCCGCATCCTGGAGCTGCTCATTGCTTTTTTCTTCCCCGGAAAAGTACGGCCCGCGACCTTAAGGCCGGATCCGTTGATGACAAGCCATATCAGCCGATGAATTGCGAGCTGATGGCACTGAGGCTATGGGGCCAAAGTGAACGTGGAACACTCCAACAATGAATTCGTCTGGACTCTGCGGCTCAGATCGAAGCCTTTATAGAACCAGATATAAAGCGGGTCTACTTCCGGGGGCAATGCGTTTTACTAATGCCCTATCAGTCTCAGCACAATCACACGCACCTTATATTGTTCATATTAATGCAATGATCCGATGCCTGTATGTACTTCGCTGTTCCTACCCCAACAACAACGACTTGTACCAGCGCTTCCCAATCGGGAATCGTAATCTGTTTGCCCCGGTATGGAAGCAAGGCTTGTTTGATTGGTTCATGCGAGGCAGTCACGAAAGCCCAGTCGCTCTTCATTGGGGGTCCTCCTCCATTTAGAGTGTAATTTCTTTCCGTGCGAATCGCCAGAGCCAACGGGGGATCCTTACCTATTGTGGAAACGTGCACGTACTCGTTTGTGTCGGCGGGCTGTTTGAAGTTTATTGCTCTTGGTTGATTTCAAAGCGGTGCTTGCAACTCCGGCATTCGTAAGTGTGCGTGTCTTGTGAACACTGTGCCGTCCTTCCGCTTGTACCCCTTTGAGCGCATCTCGTCTCGGGCAACGTTGCGCAGATCACTCTTGCAACGAGGGCAGAACAGCACGTCGGGCTGAGGACCGGAAAGATTAGTCTCCATCTCATCTTCCCTTAAAAACAACCGCATGGGCAGAAGCAGAGGTACTTGGAGCGGCTTGCCCAGTATCTGGCGGATGTTCAGAATCTCCTCAATATGCCGCTCGCTGTGATCAGCATACAGTTCCAGAAGGTTTCGTAGCGTCAACAGACCGAATTGGGGGTGTTTGCCGCCGCACCGCTCCCAGTCTACCTCTTGGGCCCGGACAAAGAACGGTTCAGTGGCCCGACGCAGAAGCGCAAAGAGAGTGAGACTCACAGCGCGGGCGTTCACATCTGCTAGCTGATGGGCAAGCTCGCGAGTCCAGATATCCCGGCTGTAGCTGGAAATGGAAAACATCGTGCCCGGTTCCGCCCATGCTTGGCGTACTCGAAATGCCCCTAGAATCTCCGAATCGGATACGTGAAACACAATCTCCTGAATAGACCATTTTTCTGGACCACGTGCCCGCGCCCGAAGATCTTCATCGGTGAGTCCACAGAGGGCCTCGGCCAGGCGCATAGGACCGGTAGAGTATGCCTTCAGCAACTCAGCGGTGGAGTAGAAGTCATATTTGGGAAAAGCGACCGTAGTACCGTGCATCAGCGCTCCTCGCAGTCTTCCCCAAGACGGAGCAACCTTTGTGATCCACACGATGGATGGGGCTTCTAGCAGCGGCTCAAATGACTGAAGCGTATCACCTTCAGGAGGTGTGCCTTTTGACGTGGGACGCGCACACAGTAATTCGGGATAAACGCCAGAGCGACTGCTCGCAATTTGATTCAAGATGTATCGAACTGATCTGGCTCTCGACAAACAGTTCCCCATCCGTGAGAAATACATCCTCGAGTTTCGCGCCGAAGCCTTCAACGCCTTCAATCATCCCAGCTTCGCTCTGCCGGGTGCTGGCGTCGCGGATATCAGCACCCCCCGGCAGTTCGGGGTCACTTCCGCAGCCACAGCCGAGCCCGGAAACAACACCGGGGCCCGGATCATGCGTTTTGCCTTGCGGCTTGATTTCTAGAAGCGCTCCACTCTACTTCCGGTGGGTAGTCCGCCGTGACGGCAAACTACTGCGTTTCGCCCCACCCGCAAAGGCTGTCCTGAGTATCCCAGCGTAAGCAGAGGACCAACCCATTTACGAAGCGAGTTTTTTGTTGACCCCATGCCGTTAGAGCCACGACCCAACCGAGAAATGTGCGCGGGTTTCGTGGCGCTTGATTGTGTACTGGTCCCGCGCGAAGTGGTGTCAATCCCGGCACCTCCCTCAGTGGACAACAAAAGTGTTATTGCAACTCAATGGAGCGCGAACAAGCCTCGGACAAGGCAATACTGGGCACACCGGACGGAGACAACTGCCACGTGCTAGACGTGATACGGCAGGCGGGGCGGGAGTTGCGCCAATTGATCGAGGAGCGAGCAAAGGTCACGAAGCGCATTGGTATCTTGAAGCAAACCATCGTCGGGCTAGCGGATCTCTTTGGCGATGGCATTTTGGATCCTGCTCTGTTGGACCTTCTCGATCGCAAAAGCAGTTCCCGCCAGCCCGGAATCACCCCAGCATGCCGCGCAGTACTCATGGAAGCCGGGCGGCCGATGAGCGCCCGCGATGTTTGCGATGAGATTCAACGGACCGTGCCCGCGTTGCTGGCCCACCACAAAGACCCGATGGCAACGATCAACACGATTTTAGGCCGACTTGTATATTACGGCGAAGCGACTGGGTTGCCAGGAAATCGCGGTCAACGCGCCTGGCTGTGGGCGGCAGAGCGCAAAAACAGATCTATCGCCCCAGACACAGGAGGCTCACGCCCGGCTACTTAGTGGGTTGTCTCGTGCGTTCCGTGGGCCCGAAACGCCGTACGCTGCCGAAATCGCCCATGCACGCCCTGCACGCGTCCGCTCCCAGCTCTCGCCGGAGTTTTCAAGGTCTTTAATCGCGGCAGATCGGCGCGCTGATATATAACCCCGGCCCTTCGAGGAGACTGCGTGCATCGAGTACACCCACTGCGGGGCAGCGGGTATTGCTCGACCTTGCTAGCCAAGATGAGGAAAAGAAGAACCAACACGGCTGCCCAAATAGTCACTTACCGCGGTGCAACATATCCCTGGCAGTGCGATCACGTCGGGCATATGAATATCATATGAAACTCCTGAGTAAAAACAAACAAGCATGCCTTGCACTTGTTCTCTTGTCGGGTGCCTTGCTGGGCACGCCGTCACAAGCTGAATCCAAGTTCTCGATTGCCGATGGTAAGACAACGACAAAGGTGCCTTTCGAGTTGATCGACAACCGGGTCTTTGTCGAGGTCCAGCTCAATGGTCGAGGACCATTTCACTTTATTCTAGACACGGGTGCGGGTGATTTCGCGATCGTCGATGATGTCGCCCAAAGACTAGGCTTACAAGTCGAAGACGCTGGCCAGGAGAACGGCGTAGGAGAAAAGAAGGTGCGTATCGGCCGGACGCAGATCGCTAAAGTCCAACTCGGCGATCTTCGGTTCGAGGATCTTAAAGCCACGGTACTTCCAAATGGTGATTCAGGCAACGTCTTTGGCAAGAAGCCCGTTGATGGCATCGTCGGGTTGGACCTTTTTCAGCAAGTCGTTGTAAGCCACGATTACATCCACATGGTCTTGACATTCACTCTACCCGATAAGTTCAACTACCGGGGACCCGGCGTGATTGTGCACTTCGATCGCCCCCGGCAGATTCCAGTTGTTGATGCTGAGCTCGATGGAGTGCGGGGAAAGTTTGGTATTGACACCGGAGCTCGATCTTCGCTACTCGCCTACGGACCCTTTGTCGATCAAAACAAGCTCAAAGAGAAATATGACGCAAAGTTAGAGGGTGTCACCGGCTGGGGCATCGGCGGCCCAGTGCGCTCCCTGCTGGCGAGGGCCAAGGAACTAAGAATCGGTGAGGTTGTAGTGCGTGATCTCGTCATAAGGCTCTCGATACAGAAGGCGGGTTTGACCACATCCTCAGCGATGGCAGGGCTAATCGGCCCGGACGTTCTGTCACAATTCGATCTGACGGTGGATTATTCGCATGATCGACTCATTTTCGAAAAGAACAAGCACTACGGTCGACGGGACAGTTATGATCGCGCCGGAATGTGGATGGGAGAGGATGGAGAACACTTCGCGGTCGTGGATGTCATCGCTGGTGGCCCCGCTGACGAGGCGGGCATTAAGCAAGGTGAATCCATCCTGGCAATTGACGGAGTTTCCATAGACAAACTGGTCTTGCCCGAGGTCCGTGATAAGATCCGGCACGGCCCTATAGGAAAGCGAATTACACTCTTGCTAGAGTCCAACGGAAAGCGGCGAACCGCAGTAGTTACTTTGCGCGATATCGTCTAGGCCGCTCGTGCCGGTTTGTTGCATCCCCGACCATTGCAACGGCACCCTGTATCGCCCGAACAAAAAAGAGGCGCGCGTTGTGGCGATCCGCTTCAACGACATCCCCATAACTCCCGATACTTAGCCCAACGCAGTCAGCGATTGGGGGTCAGATCCCCGGTCGGTCAAGTCTGCCCTTTTTCTCTTGGCTATTGGAGTTGGGATTTCGGAGGCTGTCCCTACAGGTTCTTGTAGAAAAGGCCAGAATTCGCGATCAAAGCGCGGCCGAGCAGCAGCAGCGAAAAAGGGGAAGCGGCCCTAGCCATTGGACCATTGGTCACGGAAACAAGATTACTTGTCCCAGGCCAAGTGCTTCATCCGTAAAGTGGCATCTCGGATGTTGCTCACCCATCGGCTGTTTCTTGACGGCTCGTAACTCATGTTCCAACCGCTCGCGTTCTCGATGTCAAAAGGAATCCGTGTCCATCCAGGTTAGGAGGAAACGATGTATACACATAGCGTGAAATTGGCCCTGTTTCTCCTAGTGGTGGTTTGTCTGGCTAGCACTTTGCCCGCTTGGGCACAATCGACGTCGTCCGGAACCGTTGCGGGTACAGTGAATGACCCGTCGGGTGCGGTGGTGACAGGTGCCACTGTTACGCTGACCGATTCGGCTACCAACATTGCGCGAACGGCTACCACCAACGCGACCGGCCGCTACTTTTTTGCAGATGTAACGCCTGCCATTTACAGTATCTCCGTCTCCAAGGCCGGATTCTCGACCACCAAGACCGAGCACCAGGAGGTGCAAGTCGGAGTTGCTCTGACGGTCAATCTGGCTTTGCAAATTGGCGGCGCGAATGTGGTAGTCGAGGTATCAGCCGTCGGGACTGAGCTGCAGACCATGAACGCCACCGTGGGCAACACGGTTACGTCGATAGCCATCGACAACTTGCCCAGCATCGGCCGCGATGTCAACACCTTCATCGAGATGCAACCCGGCGTAAGCGCCGGTGGCGACGTTGCGGGCGCGGTGAACGACCAAAGCTATTTCTCGCTGGATGGCGGCAACAACACCAACGATATGGATGGCAGCGGCGGCGTGTACACCGGTACGCAGCAAGGTCTGGTTATTGGCGACCCAACCGGTGGCATGTCGACCCAGAGTTTTACTTATTCCGCTCCATCGGGCGTAATGCCTACTCCAGCTGACAGCGTCGAGGAGTTCAAGGTGAACACCGCCGGGCAGACCGCCGATTTCAACAGTTCCGCTGGCGCCGAAATCAAAGTTGTTACGAAACGCGGTACCAGCAGTTTCCACGGCACCGCCTATGAGTATTACAAAGACAATAATTGGTCATCGAATGCCTGGGCGAATAACCAAAACAACTTTGAACCGGGTGGACACATCGGGCTTCCGGCCTACCATTACAGCCGGTTTGGCGGCGCCATCGGAGGACCAATCACTTCGAAACAGATCGCTGGCGGCAAGACCTTCTTCTTCTTCAACTATGAGGGCTTCCGGTATCCAAGCTCCGAGACCATCACCAGAAACGTCCCTTCGCCAGCACTCCGGTTGGGGCTGTTAACAGACTCCTCCACCGGCGCGATCGCTTACAACCTGAACAACGCTCCGGTTGCGTTCAAGGGCATCACTTACCCGGCGAATTTCGGCTGCGCCGCAGCCCCCGCAGCAGGACCTGGCTTACCTGCGGGACGTTGTGACCCGCTTGGCCTGGGTCTCAACCCTTTGGTTTCGCAGATATGGAACAAGTACGAGCCCCAGTCGAACGCCAATTGCAGCCAGAGCCTGTGCGACGGAGCTAATATCTTGGGATTTGCGGGCAATCTGACTTTGCCCGTCACCAGCAACTTCGCTGTGGGGCGTATCGACCACGATTTCGGTTCCAAGAACCATTTCATGGCCAGCTATCGTTATTACAAAATCACCCTTGCTTCAGATTCCGAGGTTGATATTGGCGGCTTCTTCCCCGGAGATACGCTGGGCACGCCGGGGTCTCAATCGAGCGATCCGGTTCAAGACTGGTACTTTGTGGCGGGCTTGACCACTAACATCACCACCAACACCACCAACGACATTCATTACAGCTTTTTGCGGAACTGGTGGGCATGGACGCGCGCCGGAGCTCCGCCGCAGGTCCCTGGCCTCGGCGGCGCACTCGAGTTGGAAAGCGGCCAGCAGACCTGCGGCCCATTCTGTCAGGAACTCGACCCTTTCAACGTGGACAATCAGCAAATCCGCCGCCGTTTCTGGGATGGACATGACAACATGTTTCGCGACGACCTCTCCATGCTGAAAGGCAACCATCTATTCCAGTTTGGGGGTGCCTATCAGCGGAACTGGGATTACCATCAGCGCAACGACAGCGGCGGCACCATCAACGCCTTTCCCGTATATTCTGAGGGCAACAACACCCTTGGATCAGGGCTGAGCGCCTCCAGCGATTATCCATGCTCCACGACCGCTACTCTTTCTACGAAATTTGGGAACTGTGATTCCATTGTCGCGGCGGCCCTGGGGGTTACCTCAATCGCGTCGCAAATGTTCGCCCGTGCCGGCACGAGTCTGACTTTGCAGCCTCCGCTTACCAATGCCTTCGACCAGAGCACGATTCCCTATTACAACGTCTACTTTAGCGACACCTGGCACATGAAGCCGACTTTCACCTTCACCTACGGGTTGGGCTGGGCGCTGGAGATGCCGCCGGTCGAGGCAGATGGAAAGCAGACGGTGGTGGTAGACGCGGCAAATGAGCCGGTTACGACTGAGGGCTACCTGGCCAACGTCAAGAAAGCCGCGCTGGCAGGCCAGGTATACAATCCCGAACTCGGGTTTGCCCTGGTCGGCAATACCGCAAACGGGTTGAAGTATCCTTATAACCCGTACTACGGCGAGTTCAGCCCGCGCGCAGCTGTCGCGTGGAATCCGCAGTTCGATATTGATACCCTGGGTGGCAAGATTTTCGGGCACGATAGCACGGTGGTTCGCGGCGGTTATGGCCGCCAATACGGCCGCACCAACGGCGTCGTGCAGGTGCTGGTGCCGCTGCTGGGACTCGGCCTCGAACAGCCCGTAGCGTGCAACTCGAACCTCGCCAGTGTCGGCTCCCCGGGGAATTGGAAATGCGGAGGCTCGGGTGCGGGCACTTACTCCAACGCGTTTCGCGTCGGGTCAGCGGTGTCGGCTACCGGCGGTCCGACGGTTCCCCTGGTCTCGAATGTAAGTACGACGCTGCCGCAGCCGGCCTATCCTGGGTTCAACAACACCTTCTCCTCGGACCCCGAGGGTTTGGATCCGAACTTCCGGGCTAACGCGATTGACTCGTTCGATGTCACAGTCCAGCGCCAGTTAAGCCGCAGGATCACTTTGGAACTCGGCTATATCGGGCGCAGAATCACCCACGAGTACCAGCCCATCGAACTTAACCCAGTTCCCTACATGATGACGCTGGGCGGGCAGCAGTTTAAGCAAGCCTACGCCAATGTGGTACTGCAATACTGTGGCGGCCTTAGTGGACTTGCTGGCGGAGGTTGCGGAGGCAAGGCCGGACCCAGCCCAGGCGCCGTCACCCCGCAGCCCTTCTTTGAAACGGCACTTAAGGGCACTGGCTATTGCGCCGGCTTCTCGAGCTGCACAGCGGCTGTAGTAGCGAATGAAGGCGCCAAGGGTACCGGTAACCTTATCAATGCTCAAGTCTGGGGCCTCTGGAGTGATTTGGACTCAGGGGCGGTGGGCTGCCCGACAGGCGGGTGTAAGGTAGTCGACGGCAATGTTGGCGCCTTCAACTTCCCACGCAGCTTGCAGAGCTCCCCAATTCCCGCGACCTGCAACGCGACAACCACGATCGGCTGCTCCGGCTCATACACCGATGGGGCCTATCTGGGCGCCAGCATTGGCCACGGCAACTACAACGCCGGCTTCGTTTCCCTCAAGATGGCCGATTGGAAGGGATTGACGATGCAGAACAACTTCACCTGGTCGAAGGCTCTGGGTTTGGGAGCGCAGGCGCAATCTTCGAGCATACTCACTGCTCTCGATCCCTTCAATCTCGACGAACAATATGGGAGACAGGCCTGGGACCGCAAATTTATCTACAACGTGTTCCTCGTCTATCAGCCTCCTTTCTACAAGGGACAGTCTGGATTCATGGGACGAGTGTTGGGCGGCTGGACGTTCGCAACAATATTCGCTGCCGGGTCCGGCGTTCCGACGCAGGTCGGTACGACCTTTTCTAACTACCAGTCCTTCGGTGCCTGCGATGGCGTCGGCTGCAACGACTACGACATGGAGAATGCTGTGCCCATTGGCCACGTTCCCGACCGTCATGCCTACTACTGCCCCGGCAACGGCTACAACGGTTACTGCTCAACTCAAACCAACGGGTTCCCCGTGAATTATTTTCCGGACGGGGTGAATCAAGCCCAGAACTGGCGCAACCCAATTCTGGGGATCGATACCCGGGATGGCGGCGCTGGAATTCTCGGTGGACTGTCGTACTGGAATATGGACTTCAGCATCAAGAAGAGCATCCGCGTGGTGGAGAGCGTCAACCTGGAATTCCAGGGCGTCTTCGCTAACGTTTTGAATCACAATCAGTTCACCGATAACTACCTTAGTCTGTCCAACGATGCGGGCTTTGGTGCTCTCGGATTCAATGCAGGACCACCAGGAGTCAATGGCGAGGCGGAGCCGCGAAACATCGAATTGGGCCTTCGCCTTCGCTTCTAGCTCTACACTCAGATTGTAAAGTTTTCACTTTAGGCCGCACCGCTTCGGTGCGGCCTTCTTGTTCTCTGTGAGCACTGGTCGGGGTCGACCACGCACCTCCAGATAACACTGTTCCCGTTCAGAATGATTAGTGACACTCGAATAGAGTGTCGCCATGCAAGTTCGAGATGGAGAACTTCCCCGTGCGCGCCAGCTGGCGCGCACGGAGAAAGAGCTGAGCCGAGAGGGTCGCGTCCGCTTGGAGTGGATGGATTATTATCGCCGCTGTCAGAACGCGGCCCGCACCTGCCGCCACTTCGGGATCTCTCGCCAAACCTTCTACCGCTGGCAACGCCGCTATGATCCGCAAAACTTGTCGACCCTGGAGGGCCGCTCGCACCGCCCCCATCGCCGCCGCCAGCCGACCTGGTCGGCCCGCCTAGCGGATCGTGTTCTGGCCCAGGCCTGCGCTACTGGAATATGGACATGAGCGTGGCGAAGAATATCAGTGTGGCAGAGAACGTCAGCCTGACACTCCAAGGCGTCTTCCAGAACGTTTTCAACCATAATCAGTTCCTCGATCCGATTTTTTCGGGACTCGACAGTCCTACCAATTTCGGCGCTTTGTACAACTTCACGCCCGTTGACACATTCAACACGCCGCGCAATATCCAACTGGGTCTTCGCGTTCGTTTCTAACTCGGGTCGTTTCGAGGCGCCACGGTGTGGCGCCTCGCTGCTCGACCGAATCGAAGCATGACCGAGGAACCGTGTAGACGCCCTGGGCTAATTCCGGATTAAAGTGAAGACGGTAATCTTCGTGCATTATGACTCGGCTGTCCCTTTTGATGGAGATTCTGGGGTTAAGTCAAAGCTGTTGTGTGCTCCCATTCCCGTGTGAAGAGGGATACTCACCCGAGCAACCGCTCCACCCTCCGGCAAGGTCAGCAGCTCCACACTCTGGTGCTGGCCATATATCGTCTCAAGCCGCTCACGTGTGATTCTCAGTCCGACGCCGTTAGACGGGAAGGGGGCCACCTCGCGAACTCCGGGCCCGTTATCTCGCACCTCCAGATGGAGATCAGCATCGTCTGCCGTAGCTGAGATGCGAATTTCGCCTCCAGCCACCAGCCTTGAAATTCCGTGCTTGATCGCATTGTCCACTAAAGGCTGCAACAGCAAGTGCGGAACACTTGCGTCGAGAGTCTCCGGAGCGACGTCGATACTCACCTTGAGCCTTTCTTCGAACCGAACCTTCTCGATCTCGACATAACAATTTACGAACTCAAGTTCGCGGCTCAATGTTGTCATTTGGGTCCCGGCGGTTTCAAGACTAATTCTGAGCAGGTCGCCAAGGCGTGTGATCATTCGATCGGCAGCTTCGACGTCCGTTAACATCAGCGCGGAAATTGAGTTCAGCGTGTTAAAGAGAAAATGTGGTTGTAACTGGCTCTTTAACGCTTGCAAGCGTGCTTTCACTAGTTGTGCCTGTAGTTGCGAGGTGCGCAACTCCCGCTCCCGGAACCGCTGGTAGTAAGATACGACGTGTGCGATCAATACTATCGGCAAGTAGGTGGTGACCACGTCGTCGACGACGCTTGAGAGAAACAGCGTTCGATAAACATACCAATGGATTCGGAATGTATGGGCTTGAGAATCCCAAACGGCCGAGACCCAGTCCTTGACTCGAGGATCCCAAAACGCATATGGGGTCAGACCCCTGAGGGCCACCTGCGCCACGGTAAAGACCAACCCGCCCGCAAGCAGCACTAGCGTTCGCTCTGCCCAGTTGCTGCGTTGCACTTGGTAACGATTCGCGAGCGCGAAAACGAAGGGCGTAAGCGGGATGTAAGTGAGGACCTGGCTGGATTGTAGGCCTAGAACGCTTAGAAAGCTCATGGACCCACCGGTCGAACGATATAATTGGTAGATCGTAATGGCGTAGGCCAGAGCAACAAACGTCCACAAGCCAAAGCTGAAAGCCCATACTATGGCAGGGCGCAAGGTCCCGGGGACCCCGGCATTTGTTTTCTCCTCCGCCTTCACCGGCGCAGACCGCCGCGGACGGCGAACTAACTCTCCTCCACAGTGCGAGCAAATGTACTGCATGTTCGAGGAACAAATCGGACAGAAGGTACATTCGTAAGAGCACACATATGCCATGCCGTCAACCGGCAGATCTCGCCCGCACTCTTCACAACCGTCCTTCATTTCCGGAGCACCTTCGACGACTACATTTTGCCATTATCGGAAACCGACTCGCCAACTTTATTGGTCCGCGTAATGCCTAACATCGCTCACATCATGGACGAATTGTGCAGCTAGAAACAATCATAGATCGCAGCGGCTGACTGCAGAAGTCTCATGTTCCGAAAAAACATGCAACTCGTCCAATTCTGAGCGATCGGGATCAGCTTTCCAACCAAGCCGGCCTAGAATGGGACCAGAGCACTCAATATGGGGACAAGACGATGTGCTACATAGGGCCACATGCTGTAGCTTAGGGATAAATAGCGAGTCCAGTGTTCATGTCCTAGACAACCATTTTCAGGCTGTTTCGTCTATCCAACTGTTAGACCCCGTGTGAGGCGGGCCAATGATCACGGATTTTGTTGGTTTGCCAGCGCAAGAACAATCGGTGGTGCGGACCGTGGTTGCCGACGACGAGCGGCTGGCGCGCCAGAAGCTGCTGATCCTGCTGAAGTCGGAACCGCAGGTACAAGTGGTCGCTGAGTGCCAGGATGGCAAGCAAACCGTGTCCGCAATCCGCAATTTCCGGCCAGACCTGCTGCTGCTAGACATTCAAATGCCGGAGTTGGATGGTTTCGAGGTATTGGACAGAATCCCTCCGGAGGAAATGCCGGTGGTCGTCTTTACATCGGCGTACGATCAGTACGCGATTCGCGCCTTTGAGGCAAATGCTCTTGACTACCTTCTAAAACCGTTCGACCAGGAACGGCTGCACCATGCGGTTGAAAGGGCCCGATCAGAATTATGCAAGTCGCGCGACAGTCAGATCACGCACCGCATTCTGAGTCTGTTATCGCAGGTCAGGTCGGTGGCGCTTCCCACATCGGAGCGAGACAACCGTTTGGTGATTAAGGTCAACGGACGGGTCGTGTTCCTGGACTTGGACAGCATTGATTGGGTGGAAGCTGCAGCCAACTACGTGCGCTTAAACGTCGGGAAGGAGTCTTACCTTCTGCGTGAAACGATCGGCGGGATTTGCGAACGCCTGGACGCGAAGCACTTCGTCCGCATCCATCGTTCGAAGATCGTAAACGTCCGCAAGATCAAGGAGTTGATACCTGTTAACAGCGGAGAGTATGTAGTGGTCCTGAAGAACGGGAAAGAGCTGTCCTGCAGCCGAGGCTACCGGGCAGGGCTGCGAGGGATTGTTGAGCAGAGTTGTTGATGTTTGTGAGTACCTGGTTCTAGCCGGAATTGTTGCCTCGGTCCGGCTTGTGACGGGGACGTCAGTTTCAGAGCAGCAGTTTGCGAGGACGTGGGTCTCGGGTCCTAACCTTTTTGCCGAGATTCCGTCACACTAACTGCTGGGCAAATCCAATGTCTGCCTTCACACTGAGCGTAAACGGGAAGCGTCATCTGGTGGACGCCGATTCCGATATGCCCCTGCTCTGGGCCTTGCGCGACTTCCTCCGTCTCACCGGCACTAAATATGGTTGCGGAATGGGGGTGTGCGGCGCCTGCACTGTTCATGAAGATGGTGAGCCCGTGCGCTCCTGCCAGATTCCGCTCTCTGCCACGGCGGGGAAGGAGTACGTGACAATCGAAGGACTCTCTGCTCAGGGCGATCATCCTTGCCAGACGGCCTGGCTCGTGGAAGACGTCTCGCAATGTGGTTATTGCCAGGCTGGCATGATTATGCAAGCGGCAGCGCTGATACTCCGAAAACCCAGTCCGACCGACGCAGATATTGACGCCGATCTATCCGATCATATTTGCCGTTGCGGCACCTATCAGCGCATGCGCAGAGCGATCCGTCGCGCCGCCAGCACGGTGAGGAAAACATGAGAGCGACGAGGCGGTCTTTCCTTAAGACGGCCGCGTTCGCGGGTACTGGTTTGCTTCTCTGCCTTGAACTTCCCCGATCGATGGCGGACGAGCCTGGGGTGTTCGAGCCAAACGCCTATATCAGCATCACGCGGGATAACGTCATTCGTCTCTGGATCACTCGCTCGGAGATGGGGCAGGGCGTTCACACTACTCTTGCCATGATGCTGGCTGAAGAGTTGGAAGTCGATTGGTCGCAAATCCAATACGAGCAGGCCATGCCCGGCGGGCGCTTCAAAGGCATTCGTCTGCGCACCAGCGGAAGCGGCAGCACGGTCGGCACCTATAATGCGTTGCGCAAGGCGGGCGCCACTGCCAGAGAGATGCTCATTGCCGCTGCCGCGGAAAAATGGAATGTCGATGCTGGCTCATGCCGAGCACAGCAAGGAACGGTGGTTCACCTGGCCACGGGTCGCAAGTTGACCTTTGGAGAACTCGTTGCTGGTGCCGCGCGACAGAAGGTGCCGGACAATCCGACCTTGAAAACTCCAAAGGATTTCCGCGTCATCGGCAAGCCCCTGGAAAGAATCGATGGCCGCGCTATCGTGACTGGTCAAGCTGTCTACGGAATTGATGTTCACGCTCCCGGCATGCTGTATGCCGTCATGGCGAGGTGTCCCTTCATCGGCGGGAAGGTTGCAGCCTTCGATGCGACCAAAGCGCTGGCGGTCCCCGGAGTTCGTCACATCTTGCCGGTCAACAGCGGCCTCGCCACCGGAGTAGCGGTTGTTGCCGATTACACCTGGGCTGCTTTGAAGGGTCGGGACACCCTCAAAGTTCAGTGGACCCCTGGTCCCAACGCTGGCTTTGACTCAGACCACTTCCTGAGCCAGATGGGAGACCAACTTGCGCAGCGACAGGACGGATACTTCGTTCGCGACGATGGAGACGCGAGAACCGCGTTAGACACTGCTGCAAAGAAACTCGAGGCAACCTATGAGTTCCCTTTCCAGGCGCACGCTCCGGTCGAGACCATGAATTGCGTCGCCGATGTCCGCAAGGGCTCCTGCGAGATCTGGGCGCCGACGCAGTGTCCTGAGGTTGTTCAATCGGAAACGGCCAAGATGCTTGGCCTGCCGGAGGATTCGGTCAAGGTTCACATCACATTGGTGGGAGGCGGTTTCGGCCGCCGACTTTTTGCCGACTACGTTCCCGAAGCCGTGGAAGTGTCGCGTGCCATCGGCAAGCCGGTGCAGATGCTTTGGACGCGCAGTGACGATATGCGCTGCGGATTTTTCCACCCATCCGATGTCGAGCACATCGTGGGCGGATTAGACACGGACGGGCGGCCCATTGTCTGGGTACAGAGATCCATCGGTTCTAACCTTTCCATGTTCGGCTTCCCCACCGAGAAGCAGCAGAAGAATCTGCGGCTTTACTTCAACGATGGCAGCCCCTGGGGTTCGTTTGACAATCCCTACAATTTCCCCAATTTGAAAGCTGACTTCATTCCACTGAACTCACCAGTGCCGACCGGGCCCTGGCGCGCGGTGGAATACCCGCCCACGGTGTTTGCTCGGGAATCGTTCTTGGATGAAATGGCGCACGCCGCTGGGAAGGATCCGCTCGAGTTCCGGCTGCATCTGCTCGAGCCGGGAGATGTGCTCAAAGTTGGGGATGCAAAGATTGACCGCAGCCGGTTGATTCGCGTTTTACAAGTGGCAGCGGAGAAGTCGGCGTGGAAACACCCGCTCGCGCACACTGAGGACCGTCTGTGGGGACGAGGGGTCGCTTGCAATGTCTACGATGAGGACTGTTTCATCGCTCAGGTTGCCGAGGTTTCCGTCGGCCGGCAATCCCACGACATTCGCGTTCATCGCATTGTATGTGTGTCGGATTGCGGGATCGTGGTCAACCCGTTGGGCCTCGAAGGCCAGGCGGAGAGCGGTATAACTTGGGGTCTCTCGGCAACATTGCACGGAAAGATCGATTTCAAAGGTGGGGCCGCTGTGCAGGAGAATTTTCAGGATTTCGAGGTACTCCGAATAGACGAGGCCCCCGCGGTCGAGACTCACATTGTCGTAACCGACCATCCACCTGGTGGGTTTGGAGAGACCGGTGTGCCCCCCGTAGCTCCATCTGTGGCCAACGCCATCTTCGCTGCGACAGGGAAGCGGATCAGAAGCCTCCCCATTACTCCGGGAAAGCTTAAGGCGGTCGGATAGCAGCTCACTGGGCAGAACAGTCTGCGGTTATGTATAGCGTTTGAGCTTTCTGAGTTCTGCAGGTCGGAACCATTCTTGAAGGAAATCATCGGAGGCTGGGACCAATGCTGGTTGACGCCTTAAACCCCTTCCATTTGAGGGGAGTAAATGTATCTCGAAGCACCTTCTCCAACAGGTCGCTGTAGATATCCTCGCCGTTTGAGCTGTTGGTCATGATGAGCATGCCAGTTTTGGGTCTGTCGAAACACGCGACATAGTGACGCCAGCCCTCATCATGCCCCTCTTTGAAGAAGGCTTTGCCGTACGGCGTCCAATAGAGTCCCCACCCAAGTCCGTAGCTGAGATGAATCGAACGGTTCCCCGTTGCCGTCTCTGTGGAAAGTGACGGAAATTCGTGCTTTGACGTAATCCGAATTTAAGGGCTCAGCATCTGGTTTCGAGATTTCCTGTCAGGAATTGCTCCGCTTAACACGCCTTGCACGAACCGCGCATAATCGCGCAGCGTCGTCTGCATGGAACCGGCAGCATTGCTTTTTTCCCGGCGTTCCAGACCCAGCGATTTCCCTTGCTCGTCGTATCCGATCGCCTGATCGTCCTCAAATCGCTCTTCCGTGACCATGCTGGTGCGAGTCATGCCCAGAGGTTGAAAGACACGATCGTTCATCAGTTCGTTGACCGACTTCCCGGTGGCGTCTCCACAACCATCTGCGCGAGAGCAAATTCCCTCGCCGGAATAGGCGAATCTCGATCCAGGCGAGAAGTTGATCCTGAGCTTCTTGTCATCCGTGAACCGCCGCCAGTTTGGAAACCCGCTGGTGTGATCCAGCAGCATTCGCATGGTGATTTGCTTGTATCGCTGGTCGTCGGCCAAATCTTCGTATGCGGGATACTCCGGCAAAGGCTTCGGCAGATATTCATACACCGGTCTATCAAGTTCGATGATGCGCTCATGAACTAGTTGCATGACCATGGTGGCAAAGGCAGGTTTCGTCAATGATGCGGCGGTCATTATGGAATCGGGAGTCAGAGGCAGATGCCTCTCCTTGTCCCTGAGCCCATACGCTTTAAGGTACACAACTTTATCGTGGTTGAAGATTGCGATGCCCACACCCGTCACATTGGCCTCATCCATCAGTCGATGCACCGCTGTGTCGATCTCCGAAGGCGAGATTTTGCTGGAGTCCAAGCGTACGACCCGATAACTGCTGAACGAACAAAGAGAGGGAACCGATCACGATTGCCAAAGTGGTAGAGAGACTGGCGCAAGACTTGAACAAGCGTTATCCACTCGATACGCAGATGCAGGCTCTCTGGCTGCCTGCCATTCAGGCACAACTGGGGCTCGACCGCAAGGATGCGAAGGCTGCGATCAAAAGCTTACAACCTGCGTTGCCTCCTATCGAGTACGGGCAAATTGCGTGGGTCATCAATCTCTCCTGCCTCTGCCCGACATACATTCGCAGCGAGGCGTATCTTGCAACCGGACAGGGCAGGCTGCCGCAGGTGAGTTTCAGAAGATTCTCGACCACAGCGGTATCGTTTGGAACTGCTGGACAGGAGCGTTGGCGCATCTCTGCGTGGCGTGTGCGAATGCGCTGCAAGCGAGAAGCTCGCAGGGAGCGGATGCCGATGCTGCCCGCGTCCGGGCACTCGCCGCCTACAAGGATTTCCTCACGCTCTGGAAGGACGCCGATCCTGACATCCCCATCCTGAAGCAAGCGAAGACGGAGTACGCGAAACTGCAATAGCCTGCCTTGAAAAGGTTCCTGTTCTTGCCGATAATCGCATTCGCCCATGCCAAAGAGCACAATTGACTTCGACGCTGTACGCAAGATCGGCTTGGCGTTGCCCGGCGTGGTGGAGAGCACGGCCTACGGGTCACCCGCGCTCAAGGTTCGCGGAAAACTTTTGGCATGCGTGCCTGCTCATCGTTCCGCTGAGCCGGGTTCGCTTGCGGTTCGGGTTGACTTCGACGACCGCGCCGAACTGCTCGCAGCGGCTCCCGATGTTTACTACGTGACCGACCACTATCTCAACTACAACGCCGTGTTGGTTCGCCTTTCCCGCGTCACACCTGATGTCCTGCGGGACTTGCTCGGCATGGCTCATAAGTTTGTGACCGGGAGGAGGGGACGATGAAGCGAGAACGGGCACTGAAGGTTATGTTGGTCGTGGTGGGATTGGTCTTTGTGGCTGGCGTTTATCCCCTGATCGGCTCTTTATTGCATCCGGCTGGCTCGGATATGGGCGACACCATGATGCTCAGCATCTATGTCGCGCTCGGTATTTTCCTGCTCATCGCAGTGCGAAATCCTTCGGCGCATCGCAGCCTGATCGCCTTCGCAGCATGGTCAAGCTTCGCCCATGCCGTGGCAATGTCGATACTGGGACTCGAAATTCCTAGCCAACGCACAGGATTTCTGATCGGATCGTCTGTGCTTGTCGTCATCGGCATAGCCTTGATCGCACTGGCTCCGGCGAAGCCATCAGTCGAGCGGGTGTCGGCAGCCGTTGTGTAGGAATTGTATATATGCCGATCACCGCGTGGGTCATCTTGCTTCTCGTGCTCGTGCTCGCTCCCATCCTGCTGATCCGCTTCCGCAAAAGGTGGGTAGCAGCCTTCAACTTGGCGGTTACGAACCGAATCACTAGCCTCTTCGCAGGCTGGCTTCCCGGCTTCGGCATCCTGACCCACGTCGGACGAAAGTCTGGCAGGGTCTACCGGACGCCAGTGAATGTTTTTCGCGCGTCGAACACCTTCATCATCGCGCTCACGTAGCCTGTTCCGTCAAAGCGTTCGTGATGGCAATAAACAATTTCGTCAGCTACGGCGAGGAACGGGATTTTCTTGACCATCCGATAGCCGAGATAGGAATCTGCCTTGCACTCGTGCGCCCGAGCGTTTGGTCCTAAACGTAGAACGGTAGCACTGAATTTAGGCGTACACCGCCAACGCCGACTGGTTAGCAAAGTTTTGTTCTTGTTCACCCTCAGCCTCCCGCCCTCGCAAGTACGCAAGCGTCACATCCAGAGAGCAGTGACCCAATCGCTTCATGATCGTCGGCACAGGCAAGCCCTCATCGGCGAGAGTATCAGCGTAGGATTTGCGGAATCGGTGAAGTTCCGGTTCCGTCACCCCCGCACGCTCAGCGATGCTTTGGAGCTTGCGGAGGAAATGTCCCTCCACCCCTCCGATAGTGTTGGGGAAGATCAGATCGCCGGGCTTGGCATCTTTCGCAATCATCCGGTTCCGCAACTTGTCCATCAGCGCTGTGGGGACGGGCAACTTGCGTCCTTTGTTCTGCCACCGCTTGCCCTTGAGTTTGAAGCCACGGTGCGGCTTGGAGCGCACCCACACCACGTTGGCATCATCGAGCAGATCGCAATACTCCGCATTCGCCACTTCCTGCTCACGGCAGCCGGTGTTCAGGAAATAGCTCATCCATAATTTTTCTTCGTCGTCCGCCGCCTGAAACAGTGCTTTCAGTTCGTGCGGCTTGTATGGCTTGACTTCCTTTTCCTCGTAGTCCAACTGCCCAAGGATTTCTCCAGCAAAAAGGATGCCGTTGGCACGCAGGCATGTATTGCAAGTTTGGAAGATGTTGTAGACGTAACGGGGTTCAAACAAAGTGTCCCTGGTGGTTTTGCGCTGCCGGAGGAAGGACACATAAGGCAACAAGTCGTCGCCCACAGTGAGTTGATCGAGATGCTTGATGCCGCTACGCTCGCACCAATCCAGAAAATAGCCCAACCGCTCGGTGTACGTCTTCACGGTCTTGGGATCTTTAAGAAGAGATTTTTTGGCAAGGAACTTCTTGACCTCATCCACGAACCGTTTGCGATTGGGATCGCCATCGGGCTTGACTGCTACGCCCCTGCCCACAGCGTCAAGCGTAGCCTGCCTGCACTGCATGGCTTCGACCGCTGTCTTGAAATCCAGTCCCACGGATTCGTATTTCACCCCATACCGCAGGTAGAACGGACCCGTGACCTCTTCCTTGGAGCGCCGCCCCCGCCGTTCCAAGTCAATCGGAATGTAGCGCCGATCCCTGCCCTTGCCAACCACCCTGTACAACTTCACCGACAACGCCATATTTCCTCCGCAGAACCTAATACCGAGGTTCGGAGGAAATACCTTGAAATCCGTAAGCAGAGCCTTTTAGCTCGGAATTACGCTGCAAGTGGTTGGAAATAAAAGCGTAGAAAATCTGGCGGAGAGGGAGGGATTCGAACCCTCGGTACAGGTGTTAGCCCGTACAACGGTTTAGCAAACTAACCTCACTCCGTTCGCACTCAGCAACTTACCTCATCCTCCTGCACATTGACTGCACGGAGGAGCATGAGATTCCAGACAGGTCACATTTACGAAGCCAGTGGTTCGTTCTTCGTCCGGTTCCGGGTCGTCGAGATAGTTGACGGACAACCCAAAAGAGTCCAACGTTCGCATCGCCTGTGCTTCAAGGACGAGAGGCATTCGAGCACGACAAGCAAGGCAGTCAGACTACTTGCCGCAGAACACATGGCTTCGGTCAACGCCCAGACCACGCCGACCAATCCAGCGAATGACCACACTGTCTGCGAGTTCTGGGACAAGACCTACCTTCCCTTCATCGAGGCAAATCTCCGGCACTCGACCGTCCACGGATACAAACAGATTTGGGAGCAACATCTCAAGGGTCACTTCGGCACCACACTGTTCAAAGATTACAGGACGGCGTCCGCCAGCCTATTCCTCACTTCGTTGGCGAAGACTCTAGGCAGGCACACCGTCCAACATATCCGCAGTCTTGCCAGCGGGATTTTCAGCCACGCTGTCAACGTCGGAGTGATAGAGAACAATCCATTTCACGACTGCAAGATTCTAGGGAAGACGATTGAGCCGCAGGAGACTGAGCACTACACGTTGGAGGAAGCGGAGAACATAGTGACTGCTCTCGTCGATCACGTCGAATGTCAGTTGATCGTCTCACTCTCGTTCTTCGTTGGCCTGCGCCCCGGCGAGATTCAAGGATTGCGATGGGAGGATTTCGACACTGTGCCCGATGCGAGTGGGATTCGCTGGGTACACATTCGGCGGGCGGTCGTTCGCAGCCGTGTTGGTGAAACAAAGACCAAGGGTTCTGTCGCATCGCTCCCGCTCGTTGCCCCGGTGCTCATCCCGTTGACCCTCTGGCATCAGAAAAAAGACAGACCGACGGAAGGCTGGGTATTTCCGAACAGCAAAGGCAAGCCTGTTGATTTGCGGAGTGTCATCGGTCGGACGATTGTTCCCACCCTGAAGGCTAACAACATCGACTGGAAGACGCTTTACGCAGGCCGTCGTGGGGCAGCGACTATCCTGACCCAATTGACTGGTGACGCTTTGGCTGCGAAGGAATTGCTACGCCACAAGACGATTGCAGTCACTCAGGCGAAGTACGTCAAGGCGATCCCAGAGGCTCTGTTGAGGGGAATCAAGTTGCTCGAAGCGGAAGTAAAGGGAGGGGAGTAATGTTCGTTCACAAGGTGGAAGAACGGTTGGCGAAAGACATCTCAATACTTCAGGCCGAATACGACGTGCTTGGACCGACGGGGCGAAATCAATACAACGAGTCCCGTGAAGCCATCGCCGCAGAACTCGATCTGCTCAAACGATTGGCGGTGATGATCGAGCAATTCAACCAGAGACGGATGCGGCAGGTCACCGACCGCATGTGGAGGAATAATGACTAGAGCAGAAGCCGACTTCGAGATGAACAAGCGAATAGATCGCATTCTCGACTTGCTTGCCGACCCGACTCCAGAGTTGAAGATCGCCATCGAGAAAGCAAATCGAAAGACGCCGGATTACGATGCCGTCTGTCAACGAGTGTTGAAGTCGCTGACATGTCAGGAGGGCTTATGAAATGTGCGAAGCACAAAGGCGACCCGACGTTGGCGGCAATACGGCGTGCGGGCATCACTCCGACCCTCGAAAAGTGGCTGGAGTGGAACTGGGTCACCGATGTCTACGACGCCGAACTCCTCGAAGTCCTGCCAGTAGAGTTTAGAGAGGAGTACGAAGATTGGCTCCGGCTGAACTCTGAGTATGAGAGAAAGTTCGCTGAACTGAACGTGTGATCTATACTAGCCACTCAGGAGAAGGAATATGCGGTGCAATCGCTGCGGCAAAGAGACCAACGTCCACATCATGAGTATGTTCAACACTGAAGAAATCTGTATGGACTGCAAGGCATTGGAAGAAAGTCGCCCCGATTACAAGGATGCCGTCGAAACCGACCAGCAGGCCATTCGTAGAGGCGATCTTAACTTTCCCGGCATTGGGTTGCGTAAGAATGAAGCCTAGTGCACGAGGGATTACGATGCCCACCTACGAGCACGGTGATTACGTCAAGGTCGAGTTCGCAGGCGAGGCGGGGATGCCCAGCGAGTGGATGTGGGTCAAGGTCACTGGCTGTGACGAGGATAAGAAACTCGTCTTCGGCACTCTCGACAATGAGCCTGTGAACGACTACGACGGCAAGATCGAATTGGGATCAGAACTCGCTGTCGCCTACTCGCAGATTCGAGACCACAAGAAGCCGACTGAGTTCACAAAGCAATGACCATGCTGAAACTCACCAATTTTGTAGTCCGAGATGTTCGTGACCGTGACGGCTACAAACTCGGAAGGATACTTGAACCGCACGATGGCACCGAGGCTGGCGTAATTGCAGCGGCACAGATAACGACGGATCGGATGTATGCCGAATACTCGGACGCTTCAAACGTCGAAAGCCGAATCTGTGCGACTGATGCCAGTGGGAAACCGAAGTGGGCAGTGTCACCGAACTTCCTTCATCTAGCCGAGATTGGCACGGACGAAGCGTCTTACATCTGGGGTGCCCTTGACGCTCACAATAGCCGGGGATTGACTCGGTGATTCGCCCCCATCATGTGTTGAACGTCGGCCACCAGAGCGGCCAGATCACGCATCAGAGGATTGCCGTTGATGTTGGTGAAGGCCATGACGTTCGCCGGGAGTGCCTGAATGAGTGCTGTGGGTGCGTAGATCGCTGCGAATCCCCGATAGGCGTATGAGACCAAACGGTCGTAACTGAACTCGGCAGGCTGGTTGAACAGACCCCATCCCACAGTCGGAGACAACAGATTCCCTGATCCACTCGCCAGAAGGCGCTCTCGTGCGGCGAAACTCTTGACACTGACAATGATGTTGAACGGCGCTCCAAGAAGATAAAAGTCGCCGACCCACTTCCAATAGTCGGGCATCTGCTCGAATGCCCCACTATTCGGCCCAGTGATACCCGCCTGTAAACCATAACGGCACAATCGCTCTGAGATGTTTCCAGTAGTAGCAGCAGGAATTGGATGTTCAGCGTTGACTGCCTGAAGGTGAGCAACGATAGCGTCTATCTGAGCGTAGATTGCGGCGGGAGGTTGTCCTTCAAGATGAAGGGCTGCGAGTGCGGCGTTGACGTGTCCTGCTGCTGCCATCAAGAAGAGTATGCCGCTCTTGGTCTGTGCTGGACAGTAATGGAACTCGATAGGTAAACAGTCAGTTCGGAAAACGTAACAGCAATCTTCTCCTCAGCGTTTCAGGGTTCTTGGTCTCGCATTCCCACAAGGTGACCACTTGCCAGCCGAGTTTCCGCAGTTGTCGGACATTTCGTCTATCCCGTGCTGCATTCCCCGACCGCTTTGTCTGCCAGAACTCCGGGTTCGTCGCAGGCACGACCCGACCATAGCGGCACTTGTGCATGTGGAAGAAACAACCGTGGACGAAGATCGCTACCTTTCGCCCCGGCATCACAATGTCCGGCTTTCCCGGCAAATCGGTGCGATGCAGCCTGTAGCGTAGCCCTATCTCGCACAGCAACCGGCGAACCACGATTTCTGGCTTCGTATCCTTGTGGCGGATCGCCGCCATGTTGCGGCTACGCTGCTCCGGCGTGTGGACATCAACCATGTCGCATACTCAAGGGGTAGCGGGGGCTTACAGTGCACCGAGCGTTTGTGCATTCAACGGCTGAAACTCGATTCTAGGCACCCGAACTACTGAACTTTGACCGCCGCCCATTGCAGGGCCGCCCGCTTGGGGTATCCACGAGGCAAATTGAGCAAGTTGATCGAACGTTATAAACCACCACTGAACCAGATTCCTATCGTTCGCATTGTCGATCTCTCGCACAACATAGAGCGAATGCAGGTTCCCTCTCTTCGCCGCATAAAAGGCCAGTTTGACAAAAGGGCCGACATCAAGCCCGAAGAATAGCCCCATGTCCCTCGATGGTGCTGGAGTCTTTTCTTTGATCTCGATTGGATAGGTGTTCCATCTGCCCCAGAAGATACCATCGATGTCGGAAAGTTCTGCCATGTATGCCGTACTGAAAGAAACCCGAAGGTGCTCTTTCGAGAACTCTTCGGGCACGGCACCGTCTGGTATAAGCGAAGTGTCAGTATGATATCTGAGATGGTTGTACCGTCTTTCCCGGTTCGCAAATTGTAACGGCGTGAGGGCTTGAGCCAGCGACTGATATTGCCCCTGCATCGGAACACCGAGTTCGATGGCCTGCCACGTCATGCCGACAAAAGGATCATCACCTGCGGTGATCGTCGCTGCGGAGTAGAAACTGGCGATGCCGCTCTGATGCAAAGTGGCACAGATGGTGTGCAGTCCCTGAGACGGATTCGGCAATATCCTGTTTGGTCCGTAGTCCTGTGCAGGGTCCACGATTTCCGGGAAGATTGCAACCGTCGAATGGGCGAATACATTCTCGCCCTTCCGCCGTGCAATCCAGCCACCGGGAGAAACTCGCCCTGCGAAACCTATAGAACTCAGGTGGTCTCTGAAGTCCACTTCGGCAAGAGTTCCCCTCAATTTGTTCAAATTCAGGCTCGCAATGCTGCGTGACAGGTACTGCCGCATTTGCGGGAGGGCAATGGAAGGCATGAGATCGTCTTGCTATGAGACAGCGGCTAAGGAAAGTTGAATTGGTTTGAACGTTGGGATCAGCATTTCCTCATCCACGCCTCGGTTCAAGGCTTCTACTACCTGTCGAGCCACAGCCGACACAACAGGAACAACGACTGAGTTTCCAAACTGCTTGTATGCCTGCGTGTCAGAAACAGGAATCTGGAACCACTCCGGGAAGCCCATTAACCTTGCACACTCTCTAGGCGTCAACCGTCGTGGAATCTTGCGTCCACGGGGAATCAGAATCTCGGAGCCATCTTTATAGTATCGAGCACTCAGTGTTCGTGAAATTCCGTCGAGATCAACTAATCCATAGCCGAAGCCGTTCCCTGCTGCTTGATGCTTCTTCGCATAATCTTGCAGGTACTGCCACAAGTGCTTAGTCAATGTGTACTTCTCGGCTGGGTCGGCTTCCAGAATATCTCGGAACCTCGGCTTCTTATCTTTCAGCACTGGTGGCGAGAATTTCCGTGGTTCACGAAATCCGATGATAAAGACTCTCTCTCTGTGTTGCGGCACGACATGGCGTGCATCGACAACTATCGGAGGATAGACGTGATATTGAAGATCGTCCCGCAAAGACTCGTAGATGACCTCGATTGTCTTTCCTTTGTCGTGCCGGAGAAGGTGCTTGACGTTCTCTAGCATGAAGGCCTGCGGACGCTTCTCAGCGATTATTCGCTTGATTTCGAAGAACAGCGTTCCTTGCGTCTTGTCCTCAAACCCGTGGGGCCGATTCAGGCTGTTCTTCTTCGAGACCCCAGAGATTGAAAACGGCTGACACGGAAAACCACCAACGAGAATGTCGTGGTCAGGTATCTCGGATGCAGAAATGCTGTGAATGTCACCCTTGGGAAGGTCTCCGAAGTTCTTTTGATACGTGATCTGGGCGTACTTGTCCCAATCCGATGAGAACACGCATTCGCAGCCAGCGGCTTCGAACGCCAGTCTCATGCCCCCGATGCCGCAGAATAAGTCGATGAACTTTCGTTTTTTCAATTCAGGCGAAGATAACATGGCAACCAGTGGGGAAGGTCAGTGACTACCTGTGAGCCACTGTGGAAAACGCCGCCTTCACCCAGCGAAGGGAATGGTAGCATAATGGCGAAAGAAAGACGAAAGGCTTTTGGACATGGACGAAGGCCGCAAACGGGTAATCGGGATTATGGCGGCGATTCTGACGAGCCTGCACATGCGGACTGCTGATTATCTGTTCGGCGGGCCGCAAGGAAGCCCACGGACTGACAAACTCATCGCCGCAAGCATTCAATGGGCTGAGAAGATCATGGAGAAGATCGACGAGCATTGGCCGACCCAGAAGTCGGCGTGAGAAATCAGGCTGCTGGAATCATCGTTAGCCCGACGCCGTCTGGTCCAATCTTCACGATCTTCGTCCCCGCCCAAAGGTCACCTGCCTCCATCTCGACGATGCAGCGGACTGCTGCACGGTCGAGTGGGTTGGTACCAGCGGAGACCATTCGCCGCTCGACCCAATCCAGAACTTGAGTCGCCAGTTCCCGCTGTGCCCTTGTCGCCTCTGGGTTCTTCAAGATGGCGACACATGCGTCGGTCGTTGGTGTCGCCACTTCAATCGGATCACCGTGTATCGTCTTACAGTCAAATCGTATGCTCATGCTCTTATCCCTTTCTGTTCTTGTGCGAACGTCTGCAACAATCGAGCGGTCTTTTGTTCCAACGTTTCGTTCGGGTCAATCGGTGCTCGTCGCTGACTTTCGATCAGGGCCAATGCCTCAGCGAGTTCACTTTTGAGTCGGTCGTTCTCGATGCTGAGACGGTCAACCTCTGTTCGTGCCTTTGCGAGGTTGGCGTTTTCCTCCCGGCGCAACCGCTGATTCAACACCACCAGTCGAGTACGGTGGAGGTTCAATTCGCTGGGGTCTGCGTGGCGTTGAATAGCCTCCTGACTCAACCTCAACGCCTCTTCAAGGGCTAGATCAGACCGTTTTTTACGGTAGAGACGCTTCTTGGGCTTGGCCGCAGGCGTGGGTTTTGTCGCTGTCACTGCTACTGTCTGTTCGTCCATTATTCCTCCTATTCTCGATGTCACAGATAATTTGGGCCAACCCAGAGGCAAAACTGGTCAGGCGTGCCCTTGTCACACTTCCTAGCCAGCGGAAACAGCGCCCTGACGGGCGTTTTGAGGGCTATCTGGGTGTTGGCTGGGCGATGTCATCGGCTTCAAATCCCGGCTGGCCCGTTTCCGGCAACCGGGGGAGCAGAATCGGGCGTCCGACCGTTTGGCCGGGAACGGCTGGCCGCACTGCTGGCAGAACCGCTGTCCCGGCATTGGCTCCGGGGCTGGCCGGGACACCGTCATAGCGACTGGCTCCGGCGGCTCCAATATCTGGACAGGTTCCATGAGTTGGGGCCGACGAATGACCGCAGGCTCAGGTTCCGGCTCGTCAATCGAGTGACGACCGCTATCGAAGACGGCTTTTGCCAACAGTGATGAGTAAAGTCGTTCACGTGACGATGCAGTCGTCATCGGGATGCCTTCGGAGTCCGTTGCATAACTCGAAATGCGTAGGCCGTCCGTCCTGATCTGCGTTTCACCCTTTGCGGGTGCGACCCTGTCGAACAGTTCAAACTCTCTCATGCGAACGCTCCCACATCAGTTCGATGGGCTGACCACAACCCGTCAGCGTGCTTCTCATCGAGGCGAAATATCCGCTGTTCGCCCGGCCGCATCCTCAAGGTGACTGAATCTCCGGGCTTCGCCGCCTTCGCTGTTTTGATGAAGTACCCTTTGTCAGTATTTGCCCACTTCCCCGTCCACTGGTTTGGCACGAGGGCTTTTCGCTGGCGTTCGATGAACTCCCCGTACTCAGCGAGATGCTGGCGGGCAATTCGGGCTTTTGCTGACTTCGGTTTGACAGACGCAAGCACGGCTTCGGCTTCCTCACGGACTGCTTCCCAATAGACGGGATCGTTTTGGAGGTCTGCTTCAATCTCAGTGATCTGTTTGTCGGTGAGTGTCATGCGGCTCCCCTCACCGTCGAGGCGATCCAAAGTTTGGTGTACTTCTCAGCGTGCTTGACGATTGCATCGAAAGCCTCCGAACAGTAGTCCTTGTCTACTTTGATCTTTAGATTCTTTTCATCTCGACCATCAACAACAATGCCCTCCACATAGATGCAAATGTTGTTTCGGAGTGCCTTCCTTACGGCATCATCCAGAGTCTTGAAAAATTCAGGACACGGGTAGATTTTGTTGGGATCAGGGCGCTCGATTTTGATGACAAAATTTTGTGGCCCTACTTGTTCAATCGTTGGTTCCGTCTTCATTGTGCCGCTCCTTCCGTCACTGCTGTTTCGACCCGCACTTCCACCACTTGGCGCTCTGCCTGAATCAAGCGTTCCTTTGCCGCTCTGCGTCGGCATTCTTCCAACCACGCTTTCTTGTTGCGAAGGAAGTCGGTCACCTTCTGGTGAACTTCCCCCGGCGACAACGAAGACAGGTAATTCTTTTGCTTTATAATCGCCAGTTCGATGTCTCTGTCTTCGTAGTTGGCAACCCAACTGACGACAGTCTCCCGTGGTGGAAGCGGAATCGTCGGCAACACCAGTCGCCACATTCGGTTCGTGGCTTTGAATCTAGTCACAAAATTCAACATGACTCCTCCTCTGTCGGTACGCTCCAGATGACCGGAGGTGTCTCCGTCTTTACCAAGTCGCCGTCATCAACGGCACGCTGGAGCATTTTCTTCACAGCATCCAAGGTCATGCCTTGGTACGGTTCACCTTCGGCGACCTGTTTGGTGGTCGCACCTTCGGGATATTCCTGCTTGAAGAATGCGACGAGATTCTTGCGCTGAACGCTTTTCACCTTCGGCTGTCCGAAGACCGGGGTCAGCGTTCCATCTTTGAATGCAAGATCGAACGTGACCTTCTCGCCCCATCGTGGTTCAACAGTGACCCTGACGATGTCGCCACTGTTGGGCCGATGCAACTTGATGAGGGTGTCTCGCCAACCCTTCATGCCGCTGTGTCCACGCCCGCCCTTGGATTCATCATTCCCCATGTGCTGGATGAGGAACGCAGTGCATTTGAACGTCTCGATTAGCAGCGTGATGAACGCTCGTGCGAGACTCGTGTCCTTCTGGGCGTTCTCGTCATATCCACGAATCAACTCCTGCCACGGATCGAGAATGACTACATCCGGCTTGTAATGCTGCATCGTCTCCAGAATGAACTGCTGGCCCTCCTCATCAATCAGGTGAGTTCGGATGTCACGGACATTGACGAAGCGGCCCTCAGTGTCGATATTGACGACACTGGCGGTGATGCGCTGTTGCACTTCCGCCGGATTCAATTCGGCGTGAAAATAGACGACACGGCACGCACGCCGCACCGGGAGTTGCTCGAAGACTGTCTTGCCTGCTGCAAGCCCAGCGACCAACCGCATGAGGAAGGTGGTCTTGAAAGACTTGTCTGGTGCGATCAACAGATTCTTTGTTAGTGGTCTGATGATTGCGTTTGTTTCCGTGCCGACGAGGGATTCGGATTCTTCTGCTGAGAAGTCATGTGCCATCCACTCCTCTGCGGTCATTGAGTAGCCCTTCGGAGTTGTAGTCAGTTTGCCGACAGTGACGATTCCGGTCGGCCCGCCGTCGCACTTATCGCTTGCTGCCCAGACTGCGAGTTCACGAACCTTCTCATCGGGGTATGTCTCGCCCTTCTCGCAGTGATGAACGGCGAAGTCTTTGAGTGCGGCGTAAATGCCGTCTTCGCTAAGTCCGACGTTGCGGAGTTGGCCTGCGGTTCGTTGCAAGTGCACCCAGCGGGAACCTTCAGGGATCACTGTGTCTGGTTGAACGGCTTCAATCTTCCGCTTGCGGGCGGACTTGATTCGTTCGGGCAACGGAACGATGGGCTTGTCGAGGAAGATTGTGTACGGCTTGCCCGACGGATGAATAGAGCCGGGGCCAACGACAAGACTTCCAACACCTTTCAGTTCACCTGTGACACCGTCGAGTTCAAATGAACCTGTCGGCTCTGCACCTGAGTAGTAGAGATGGAAGCCCGCTTCGCCATCACGACCAGAGCGAACGATCAATGTCTGCGGGATATCGTGCTTGAGCATCCAATCGAGCAGCGCAGATTCGTCAGCGAGACCGTGGTCGCAATCGACGACGGTGAGATTGGTCTTTTCGCATCCGATGCCGTAGTTGGCTTCTTCATTGTCTGTGTAGGGACGGAGAGCAACTTCGGGGTGGGATGTCGCACTGTCACATCCGTGCGGAGAATACTTCCCCCACGGTTTCTTGGCTCGTGGCTCACACGTCATGATGGCGAAGCCACGCCTGAGGGCGTCTTCGGCAGAGACACGAAGGGCTGTGACTGAGTTGGGTTGGATTGTTTGGGTAGAACTACTGGAGGATGCTTCCGAAGAAGCGGGATTCGAGCATGACACTGTACCTCATTTCCCCAGCGCATCCCACACGGGAGGGCTGGCGGATTACAGCAAGGCTATCGCTGTCCTTGGACTTGGGAGTCTTGCGGAACCATCAGCGGGCGACCGGGGTGGTCACCGGGGAATCTTCTTCGTCTTTTCCCCTGAAAGACAGTCTATCAGATCGGGCACCCGCTGTCAAGGTGTTTGGTAGACGGATTGCCTAGCGAACAGGCGGCGTATATAAGGTAAACAAGGCGGAAACCCCGACCTTGCGGCGATTTCCCACTTTGGCATCAAGGTGGCCTGTATTTCCCACTTCTAATAAAAAGGCGGGACATTTTCAGGTTGTCCACCCCTAGCGGGACATTTCGAGCGATGTCCACCCATTGTCCCACCCTGTCCACCCCAATTTAAACATTTGATAAATAGGCTGTTAGATGCGATTTCGCAATTGTCCCGCCTGTATTCTTGAGTGGTAGGACGACAACCCCACCCCCCCTATAGGGGGTGGTTGGTGTCCACTGCCAATGTTGTTCCACTCCACTTGATATACACCAGTCCACAGAACCCATATTTCCCCCCTGAAGCCGCCGGAATCCTGCCGGATGGGACCCAGCAGCCTGTCACCTGCCTATTGGAACCCCGGGAAATGGGACCCACGATCTGCTGTCGAGACTTTCGTCGGAGACACACGTTGGCGTAGCAAAACCGTCGAGCGAGGAAACGGGTCCGCTGGGTGCTCCACCCCCGGTGGCTTGCCCGAAAAAGGGGACCCGTGAATCCTGTCCGCCGTACCCTTCCCAGCGTGAACCCCTATCCTGAACCCCTTCTTGGATTTCCGGTGACGAGAGCGACCAAAATCGACCGTTTACGGGCCTGAGAGTGACCAAAATGTAGTCCCAGAAACGCAGTCGAATCGTGCAGTAGTGTGTGCAGTAGCAGATCGCTCCACTTCCAAGTCATTCTGCATCAATCACTTGCAGACGGGTGATCTTGTCACATGGTTACAGCAACCGCCGCATCGGGTGAAATCCACTTTATGATGCAAAGTGCCTTCTCGTCGAAGACACCGCATAGGGGTAGCCGATTCGATTTAAAGGGTATGCCTATGTTACTATATACTTGACATATAGGCATGGAAGGTGTACCCTGTTTTTGTAAAGGGGTGATGTATGACAAGCATTCAGCCGACGCCTTCTCTGACGAGGCTTTCGCCGGAGGCAGTCCCATTGAAGCCGACGAAAAGCCCAAGAGTCTCCAACGACGCACTGTTGACCGCTGGCCTCGAATTGATGCGCCAGAACGGAAAGGGACTGACCAAGGTCGATAGTCCCGGTCGCTCCATGATGTACCAACTCGCTGACGGCAAGAGCGTCAGAGTCAGAACGTGCAACGACCACGTCTTGATTGCAATTGCCGACAAGGTTTCGGCGGATGCTAATTTGAACATCGAAGGCACCGACCTCCTCCTCATCGTGATGCCTGAGATTGAAAGGACGCCGGGGAAGGTCAAAGCCTACTTGATCCCAACCTCCGTTGCTGCTGAAGCCGTCCGACGTGCTCATAACGAGTGGTTACCCACGGCAAACACGAAAGGTGAGAACAAGACTTGGTGCCTCTGGTTTCGCAAGGACGCCCCAGTGAACAGGCACAACGACTACGAAACGAAGTGGGCCGAGTATCGATTGAAGGGCGAAGCGTCAACGCACGCTCTGACTGGAGGCAACACCGTCGATGCGGTCGCTGTCAACGTCGTCGGAGACGGAAGCGTCAAGGCCGAAGTTGAGATGGCTCGTCAGAGGATTTCGAAGGCTGCTGGTGTCGCACCTGATGCAGTCCGAATCACGATTCAGTTCGGCCTGTGATGTGAGGCAGCGAGGCTGGCGAGAGGCCAGATCGGGCCATTGAAATGACTGCACAGATTACTGCACAATCACTGCACAATCGACTGCACGATTCGTCGCTTGTGGAACTTAAATCAAGGTTAGCAGGGCAGAGCGATGAGGCAAGTCACTGAGTTTAAACTGGCGGAGAGGGAGGGATTCGAACCCTCGGTACAGGTGTTAGCCCGTACAACGGTTTAGCAAACCGCCGCATTCGGCCACTCTGCCACCTCTCCGGCGTTTATTTACAACCAGTTACCAAGGTTATCTATCCCACTGTATCCCACATTTGGTAGGATGTTGGTTAGAGGGCCAACATGGGACGCTACCAAGAAGGATACTTGCGGAAAAGATTTGGTGCCTGGCATGTCTCGTACTATATCACCGAGAACGGGCAACGCAAACTGAAGTCTCACCGGCTCTGCGACGATCAGCAGAAAAAATCTCACGTCAAACAACTCCGCGATGAGTACATGCATGACCACGTTAACATTGGAGCCGAAAACACAGGGCCAATGGGTGTGGTTGATTTCTGGGATGCCCTGTACTTGCCCTTCATCGAATCAGCAGACAACCTCAAGCCCGCCACAATCCACGGCTATAAACAGGTGTGGAACCAACACCTGAAATCACACTTCGGCACAGTGAACCTTTCCGATTACAAGACCCACATGATGTCGATCTTCCTCACCGGCCTGGCAAAGACGCTCAGGCCGCGCACCTTGAACAGCATCAAATGGCTTGCCTCTGCGATCTTCGCTCACGCTGTTGCCTCCGGCCATTGCGAAACAAACCCCATCAGAGATGCCAAGGTGCTTGGCAAGACGTTGGGCCACGGAGACACCAAATCGTACACGCTTGAGGAGATGGAGAACGTCATCACCGCGTTGGTTGACAACGTTGCAGCGCAGTTGGTGATGGCTCTTTCCTTCTTTGCCGGTATGCGTAAGGGTGAGATTTGGGGCCTTCAGTGGTCAGATGTTGATAGTGAGTTTATTCACGTTCGCCGCGCCTTCAGCCGGGGCGTTGTGGGCGCACCAAAGAGCAAGAAGTCTGTCCGGTCCATCCCCATCATTCAACCCGTGCGCGGCCTGCTGATGTTATGGCGTGCCAAGAATCCCGATGGGGTTTGGTTGTTTCAGAACACCGAAGGTGGAGCGTTGAACCTTGATCAGTTCGCAAGAGAAGTCATCCGGCCTGCGCTGCGCAAAGCAAAGATTGAATGGAAGGGATTCCATGCCGGTCGCAGGGGCCTTGGTTCGGAGTTGCGCAGTCTCACCGGCAACAGCACCGCCGCAAGAGATGTGTTGGGCCACACTACAACCCGCGTCACAGAGCAACATTACGAACACACGTTGCCTGAAGATGCTTTGCGGGGCATGAAACGGTTGGAAGCAAAGGCGCTCGGCAAGTAGGTTCGAGATTCGAGGTCCGAAAGGTCTGAGATTGTATTCATGCTGCTCATCATCTTCGGCGCGGGCGCATCTTATGACTCTGTCCTTCACCTCCCACCCGATCCGCGTGCCACTCGCATCGGCAAGTCGGTTGGTCACGAACATTATCGCCCGCCCCTGGCCAATCAACTGTTCGACGATCGCGAACTGTTTGTGGAAACGATGGGGACCTGTCCTGCGTGCAACCCGCTCGTGAACCTGCTCAGAGGCGATGTCCAGGTTGAAAAACGGTTGGCCGAGTTTGAGGAACAAGCTAAGACTTTTCCAACGCGATATAAACAACTGGCAGCGATCAGATACTATCTTCACCGCATGCTTTGGCGCTGCCAGCTTTCCTGGGCAAACGAACACCGCGGTATCACCAACTATCTGACTTTCTTAGATGCAATCGACAGGTGGAGATATGAGAATGGAGAGCAAGTATGCTTCGTGACCTTCAACTACGACACGATGCTTGAAGAAGCTATGATACAGCTTTCGGGTTGGCGCTTCACCAACCTCAACGTTTACACGTCACAGCCCGACTACAAATTGATCAAGCTGCACGGTTCTATCGATTGGGGGTTAGAGATGCTCTCGGTTCCTGGTAGTGGACAGCCGATAGATGTCATCGAACGGATGAGTTACATATAGCTTGCTGTTAGGCATCAATGTCGTTCGTCGAAAGTGAATGCGCGAGCTTTCGCGGGCTGAGGACGCGAGTACGGGCTTGCTCGCTATGATGGAGCCTCACCCAGACCACCCAGTCTCGGGAGAGGATCGCTATCCGTCGCCATCTTTGGTAATCTTTGTCGTTGCACGCTTCCCCAAGCTAATTTACGTGCTCAACCTAGATCATTAGGCTCGGGTTCGCCTTTATGAGTAAACGTGCGCCTCTCGTCTGCCAGCATCTGGAAAACATAAGCCGCAACGGCTTGGAGAAGTACCAAGACGTGATCCGTGCGTATGTCCGGCACCGCCACGGTGTTTATGCTCTGTACAAGCGGAGCAAACTGTACTACGTCGGTCTGGCAAAGGATCTGCGCTGGCGACTGAAGGCACACCTCAACGATCGCCACGGACAGTCGTGGGACCGCTTTAGCGTTTACCTTACGATCGGCGACGAGCATCTGAAAGAGCTTGAATCGCTGATCCTGCGGATCGTCAAGCCCAAAGGCAACAAAGTGAAAGGCAAGTTTGCGAAATCCCAAGACTTGCGACGTAAATTCGCAAGCGCCATCCCCCTGCAGTATCGGCGGGAACTCGCGCAACTTTTAGGCCGCGAGATTCTCGCTGATCGGCAGAACGGTCGGATGAGATCAAAGGCCACCGGGCGCGTTCCAATTCTGTCGGAGTACCTGACCATTCCGACCCGCTCCGTGCCACCATCGAGGGAAATCATTCAGGGCGCACGTGCGACGGGACGGGAGCATCCGATTTGGAGGGAGGAACTACAACTCTCCATCTGCGGCCGGAACCGCCGTCGTGGGTAGAGCCTGTGATGGTTGGCGCTTCTGGAAATTTGAGCGCGCCCCTGGTGATTGGGTCACGTTAAACGAACTGCGAAAGTAGTCATGAAAGAACTGCCGAGACGGCAGGTGTTCTCAGAATGAAGATCACTCAGCAGCAGCTCGAAGCTCACTTGTGGGGAGCCGCGAATATTCTCCGTGGCAAGACCGCGGGACAAGATTACAAGAACTACATTCTGTCGCTGATGTTTTACAAGCGTCTCTGCGACCAATGGGAGTGCGAGGCGGACGATGCAATCGCCGATTTGGAAAAACAGCAGGGCCGTCCTTTCACTGACAAGCAGAAGGCCATTTTCCGCAAACGTGGCGAGCATCGGTTCAAGATTCCGGACGGTTCACGATGGGGAGATGTTAAAGCGGCTTCTACAAATCTCGGTGAAGTGCTCACGAAGGCGATGCGCGCTGTCGCAGACGCGAATGACGAATTGCGAGGTGTTTTCACTGTTGATTGGAATCAGCCAGCGCCCGATGGCTCAGGCAAGCCGCTCATTCCGAATGAAGTAGTCCACGCGCTCATTCAACACTTCGACGAGCACGATCTCTCGAATAAGAGTGTTCCTTCCGATGTTCTGGGCAGGGCCTACGAATATCTCATTAAGCAGTTTGCTGATGATGCTGGTGCAAAGGCAGGAGAATTCTTTACACCGCCGGAGGTCGTAGACACACTTGTTCGAATCCTTGAGCCGCGCCCTGCTGATACAGTTTACGACCCGACTTCCGGTTCCGGCGGCATGTTGGTGCACACGGCAGATTATCTACGGGAACACGGCCATTACCCTACTAGCGCTAGCTATTTCGCGCAGGAGATGAACTGGGGTAACGCCGCCATCGGTAAGATCAATTCGGTGTTGCACGGGCTTGAGGCCGACATCAAGGCTGGCGCCAGCACGATTACCGACCCTCAGTTCCTCGAAGATGGGCGTGTTAAGAAGTTCTCTCTCGTTCTTGCAAATTTCCCGTTCTCCGACGAGTTCTGGTGGCTAAAACCAGAGCAGCACACGGATGACAAGAAGAGAAAAGACAAGCTGAAGAAGGAAATCTTCGGCAAGGAAGGCTTCAAGGACCGCTTTGGCCGCTTTGGTCGCGGCACGGGTTTCAAGGCGCCGCCCCCAAGCTATGGTGACTACGCTTTCATCCTGCACATCGTCGCATCGTTAGCCGACGACGGCCGCGCCGGTATCGTTTGTCCGCAGGGAGTGCTCTTCCGCGGGCAACCTGAAGTCGAGGAGGAGACCGGTGAGTTCGATGACGACGGCAATCCGAAGATGAAGCGCCGAAAGGCCGATGACGAGCACCTTATCCGGAAGGCACTCCTCGAAGCACGATTAATTGATGCGGTCATCTCGCTCCCCCTCAATGTCTTCTACGGTGCCGGTGTGCCGGCTTGCCTGCTCATCCTGCGAAAACAGCGCCCCGTCGACCGCCGGGACCAGTTGCTGCTCATTTACGCGGCGCGTCACTATCGGGAGCTTTCGGCCCAAAACGAGCTTCGTCCGCAGGACGTGATACGGATGCTTGTTCACTACCACGCTTATGGTGATGCCGCGAGGGTGCCGGGGCTCGTTGCAGAACACAGTGAGCGTATACGCAAGCAGATCGACCTGCGCGAAGAGGACGAAGTCGGTCGTCTGAATGCGGAGTACCAATCCTTCGTGGAAAAGCTCGCCGCGCTTGATGCGGACCTTGCTACCGCTCGTGAGCGGCAAGAGACCGCCGCCACTAAAGGTGAGAAGGAGAAGGCCGGTGCCGCAGTGTCAAGGGCCGAAAAACAGCGCGAGAAACTGACGGCGAAGCTGTCTGAGCGGGACGAACGAATCGCAGAGGCTCGCCGACGAGCTGAAGAAGACCGCACGGACGTCCATGAGGTTGGCGAGGAACTAAAAGTGCTATATGCCGATCCAGGGGAGCTTATCAAGCATGCGCGCGTCGTGCTCCTCGACGAGATCGAAGAGAACGAGTTCAACCTTAACATCCCGCGCTACGTGGACACCTTCGAGCCGGAGCCACGCGTGGAAGTGAAGGACGCTCTGAAGCTGCTCACCGATGCTGAGATATCGACGAACAAAGCCAAGGAAGACCTCTTGCGGTTACTCAAAGGTGGAGGCTATGCAAGCTGATTCGACCGCAAGAATGCTGCGTTGGGCTTTTCTGCCCGAATGTGAAGCGCCAGCCGACGGGTGGGCGGTGGAGGCCTTCACGGCAATTGCCAAGGTCATCGCGGGACAGTCTCCCCCGTCGGCGACATACAACGACAAGGGAGCGGGCTTGCCTTTTCTGCAAGGAAACGGCGACTTCTCCTTTAGGAGTCCTGCGCCGACGCTCTGGTGTAGTGCGCCTGCGAAGACCGCAGAAAAGGGCGACACTCTGATCAGCGTTCGCGCTCCTGTTGGCGAAGTGAACCGATCTGACCGCGAATACGCCATCGGCCGCGGCTTGGCAGCAGTGAGAGCGAATGGCTGCAACGCCGACTATCTTTATCATGCGATGCAGAGATGGCGCTGGAGCCTGCAACGCGTGTCTCAAGGCACGACCTTCGATGCAGTTACGGCTCGACATTTCGCACACCTTCGGGTCGCGATACCGAAAGATCCTACGGAACAAGCTTCTATCGCTCGCATCCTGGATGCCGTGGACATCGCCCTCGAGTACACCCGCGCGGCGGTGGATCGGGCGCGAGAGCTAAAACGGGCAATCCTTCAGGACTTCTATTACGGCGCGCTCGGAGAGACCGCATACGCTGATCGACCCCGAAAGAAGCTCCCTCCGGGCTGGTCGCTTGTTCCGACCAAGAGGCTCCTAGCTGAAGATCCTCAGAACGGCGTGTCTCCCGAGGCGTCAACACAGCCGCCGGGCATTCCAACCTTCAGCATAGCTGCGATCCGCGATGGGCGCGTGGACTTGAACACCGGGGAGCACCTAAAGTACGCGCACGTGCCAGAGAAAGTCGTGCAGCGCTATCGGATTCGCAGAGGCGACGTCCTTATCGTGCGAGGGAATGCGAACTCCGATCTTGTCGGGAAGGCAGCAATGGTGAGCTCGTTTCCTGAAGGGTGCATCTACCCCGACATTGCCAAGCGAGTGGTATTCCGCGCTGAAGGAGACCCCAAAGTCAGCTACGAGTATGCGGTGCTGGCTTGGAATCACCCAGTCGTTCACAACCAGGTCCTCCGTCGGGCAAAAACATCCAATGGCACGCTCAAGATCAACAACCGAGACGTAAGTCAGATCATCCTTCCGGTTCCGCCTGAGACAGAACAAACGCGGCTAGTACAGCTTGCTGCCGTTGTGGACGCTCATGTTGACAGCCTATTCGTAATCGCAGACGCCCAGAGCCAGCTCAAGAAGTCCCTCATGCAAGAGCTCCTCACAGGTCGGGTGCGTGTCAAATACGAGGAACCGGCGGTTGCGTCATGAGCGAGGCAGGTTACGTGGAACTCCCGGTTATTCGATGGCTCTGCGGCAAGGGCAGTTCTGCGCCTGAAGACAAAGGCCTCGGCTGGACCTATCGGGACGAAGCGGCGATGGCGGCGTTCGACCGTCCCCTCGAGGATCCACTTGTTGAGAAGGTGCTTGTCGAGGCCATTATCCGCATCAATGACGACGTTAAGACTGAGGCACAGGCGAAGATAGCAGTTGCAGCCCTCCGCAAGACGATGTCGCATCCGGATAAGCTCACCGCGAATCGGCAGACTCTCGATTTGCTCAGAGACGGTGCAAGAATCGTCCTCTCGCCGGGGGAGGATGCGAAGACGGTGCATTTCATCGGGTTCGAACCCGAGCGGCAGCACCTAAACGACTTCACAGCAACAAACCAGTACCGAGTGCAGGGCGTAAAGCAGTGCCGCGAGGACACCGTTCTACTCGTCAACGGCATTCCATTAGTGATTGCCGAATATAAGAGCTATGTCACCAGTGGCAAAGATTGGCGCGAGGCGGTTCATCAGCTGCACCGTTATCAGCGGCAAGCGCCTTCTATGCTTACGCCTAACGTTTTTTGCGTTGCGGCCGACGAGGACGAATTCCGTTACGGGACTGTATTGTTCCACGACGCAAGTAAAGATGACATTGAGCGGCACCTCGACTGGTGGGGGCGCTGGCTCAGCCTTTATCCAGAGCATCACGGTTGGTGGAACGAACCCGGCGCGGCGGACCCCGCGGACCCGTTGGAAATACCCGTTAAGGGTTTGTTGCGGCTGAAACCAGCTCACCTTTTAGACTTTCTGCAGCATTTCGTCGTTTTTGAGACCAAGAAGGGAAAAACCACGAAGAAGATCGCGCGCTACCAACAGTTTGAAGCTGTCAACGAACTGGTGGAACGCACCGTATCACTGGTGGGTACTCAAGCTACACCGCAAGAGAAGACGGGCCTAATCTGGCACACTCAGGGCTCAGGCAAGTCGCTCACCATGATTTTTGCCGGCCAGAAGCTGCGTCGACACTCAGCGCTGAATAACTCAACTGTATTGATCGTGGTAGATCGACGCGACCTCAAAACCCAGCTCTCAGACGATTTCGACGCCTGCGATTATCCGAACGTGGAAAAGGCGCTTGGGGTGGATGATCTCAAGAAGAAACTTCGGACCGGTTGGCGCGGCACTGCAGTTACAACGGTTCAGGCTTTCCAGCAGATGGGCGATCTCGCGCCGCTGACGCGCGACAACATCATCAGTATGGTGGATGAGTGCCATCGCTCGCAAAAGGGAGAAGGAAAAGAAAGTTATGCGATGACGATGCGCGTAAAGCTTGCGAAGGGGTTTCGCTTCGGTTTTACCGGGACCCCAATCGACAAGACAATGCAGAATACGCATCGCGATTTCGGTCCATCGAAGGACGGAGTACAGGAGCGTTATCTCAGCTATTACGGCATTCGTCGCGCGATTCAGGATGGCGCCACACTGGAGGTTCACTACATTCGGGATCGTGTTCCGTTCAAGGTGGATGAGCAACCGTTAAGTCTTGGCTTCGAGCAGATGTGTGAGGAGATGGAGCTGGAAGACGACGAGGCAAAGGACTTCGTGCAGCGCCAGCGTTCGCAATGGAAAGAGTTGGCCCGCCACCCAGATCGGGTGGACATTGTCTTAGAAAAGATGCTGTCCCACTTCATGGAGCATCCAGACCCGAGCGGCTTCAAGGCCCAGCTGGTCGCGGTAGATCGCAAGGCCTGCGCTGTTTACAAAGATAAGCTCGACATTAAATTGAAGGCTCGCGGCTTACCGCCCGAATGGTCGGACGTAATCATCTCAGAAGCGCAAAATAGCGAGCCCGATGTCGAACGGTTCGAATATCAGAAGTCAAAGCAGGACGAACTGATTGACTACTTCAAGCTCACACCGGCTGAATGGGAGGCGTGGAATCATGAGCGTTACGGGGTCGACAGAAGCAAATGGAGGCCCCCTCTCAAAATCCTGATTGTTTGCGACCGGCTGTTGACGGGCTTTGACGCGCCTGTTGAACAGGTGATGTACCTCGACAAACCTTTGCGCGATCACAACTTACTCCAGGCCATTGCGCGAACAAACCGGCCGCTTCCGTCGATGAATAAGCGCACAGGGGTCGTGGTCGATTATTTTGGTGTTTTCGCCAATCTAGAAAAAGCGCTGAATTTCGACGAGAGCATCCGCGAGGAATCGCTAATCGACTGGGATGCTCTGCGAGCGACCGTGCCCGGTGAGGTTTCGAGGTCCATGGAATTGTTTGAGGGCATCACAATCGCCGACACGCGAGATTGCTTGCTCGCGGCCCTGCAGCGCCTACGCGACCCCGAAGCTGCCAAGAACTTTGAGCACAACTTCAAGAGTCTCGAGCGTCTATGGGAAGCGGTAGCACCCGATCCGTGCCTTTACCCCCACCGGCACCATTACAACTGGCTCTGCGGCATCTATGTTGCGCATCGCCGCCGACAGCGCGGAAGCAAGGACACCTACGGCGAGCTGTCTGCAAAGACGCGCCAGCTGATCCAAGAAAACACAAGCTTCGTTAACATTGCCGAGTCGCTGCCGATTTTCAAGATCGACAAGGATTATGTTGCAAAGCTTGACGAGTTGCCGACGCCAGCCGACAAAGCGGCAGCTCTTGAAGCAGCTCTCACGATCGTGTGCTTCGAAGGTGAATTAGGCTTTACATATCGGCTACTTGGAGAGCGATTAGAACGGCTGAAGGAACGAAAGGATACTGGCGACGAGGCAACTGCTGAGCGCCTTCGAGAACTTCAGGCTATTGCACAGGAAGCCGCTAGGACGAAACAAGAGCCCGAGCGACTCCGCTTGACGCAACCAGGCGAGCATGGGCTATTTACAGTCCTTCGTGCGTACGCACTCGCCCCTGCCGAGACGTATGTTGCGGATTGTGCGCGTCGTATGGTCGCACATCTCAATACAAATAAGCTTCTCCCCACCGGTTGGAGCAACTCGATCGGTGGCCGTATGCGAGTTGAGCAATCACTGCTGGCCGAATCGTGGAACCCAAGCTACTCCGCTCTAGGTTTCGACCCTGATGACGTCAACCCACCGTTCCTTAAGCCCGCTGTTGAAGAACTCTCAAAGGCAGACGCATAGAATGGTCAGCAGAAGAACGACAGAAGCTTGCCTGCATTCAAACGGACGGACGATTCGCTATCGCGTTGTCCAGTCTAGAAACGCACGTAAGCTTTGTCTCCGTGTTGGACCTAGCGGAGTCGAGGTTATCGCTCCCAGGACGCGGCCGAGTGACGAGATCGAATCATTCGTCAGACTCCATGAAAACTGGGTTTCAAGCCAGCTCGGCCGTATCGAGCGCCTTCGCGGAATCAGGCGGCCGCAGCATCACGCAGTTGGCGATATCTTGCTTCGAGGTGAGCCCACAGCTGTGCGCATCGAAATAAACGCGCCCGGCAGAGGTCGGAACGCGGTGACCTATGATGACGCCTGCTTGACGATCCACAAGGGGGTAAAGTCTCAGACACCGGCAGCGCGAACGCTGGAGAACTGGCTGCGT